>Ga0302287_10000119_pt1 | contig 56245 bp, 45 predicted proteins | sample III_Fen_E2_4_FD_200452 | JGI IMG/M metagenome (GOLD analysis project Ga0302287, IMG submission 200452) | Peat permafrost microbial communities from Stordalen Mire near Abisko, Sweden - III_Fen_E2_4 | ecosystem: Environmental > Terrestrial > Soil > Wetlands > Permafrost | place: Sweden: Abisko... | reverse complement strand
CATGGTGGGGACAGAACATCTATCCACATCACCAATGGCGCTCATGCTGCCACGAAACCTTGGCTCAAAAAATCGGAATTGCTAAGCAAATGACAACAGTGACACATACTTTTCAGCAGCCTGTTAGTGCGAAATTCAACTAGACACCCGTGCCAATATGAATGGTAAAGTGTGCCCGGAGACCACTCGCCATGCAGAAGCTTTATACAGTACCACAGGCCGCCGAACTCATTGCCGAGCGACGGCGTATTCTCTTCGTGGCTGGAACCCATTCTGTTCTGGAACGCCTTCCTGCAGGCGCTTGGATTGGCGGCACCATCCCCTATTTCATGGACCCGATTGGTGGACTGTGCGATCAGGAACGGGTGTTCGTTCATATGCTACCGGAAGGCATCCCGCTGTCGGGGCTGCGCATCGAATCGATCGATCCTGGGGCGGTACGCGAAATCCCCTCCAAGATTCCTCGTGGAGGTTTTGCCATGCTGATCCTCCCAGCCTTTTCGGAAGTGCATACGCGTTTTGCTATGGAAGCCCCGAATTGGCCCGCAGATACGCGCCGTCCATTGGTTGGCTGGGTCAGTGGATGTCACCTTGAGGAGTTGGGAACCGTACTTCCAGAAGTGATCAATGGCTTCAATCAGAGCTTCATGAATGACCGCGGAGTGATCGCCTATGTGAAGCTTCCAGAAGGTTTGAAAGCTGAAATTGGAATAGTCAATCTTTTCAGACCAGATGCGGGTGCGCGGATTGAATTCATGTCTCCAGGATTTTCAGTTCGACGCGCACGCGTCAATGAGGTCGAGGTCGACTTTGCCAAATGGTGCCGAGATCGTCGCATTGATCTCAAGCTACCACTGGTATGCGATTGCCATGGCACCATGGTCAATGTGAGCTTTCGAAACCTCCACAAAGATCGCGTCGACTTCTATGCACCGGTATTTCCCGGCATGGTATACAAGCAAGCGGCATCCATTGGGGACTATCCTACGGAGTTTTCCAAGCAAGCCCCTAAAGGCCCCTTCGACTTCTCTTGCAATTGCATCCTGAATTACCTCTACGCCGAACTGGAAGGGCGCCAAATCAGCGTGCCCGGCCCGGCCACCTTTGGCGAGATCTCCGAACGTCTCCTCAATCAGACCCTCTGCTACCTGCGCATCCAATGAAAAAGCCCGCCCCGGAATTCGGAACGGGCCTTTGTTGATAAAATCCGTCGATTTCCCCGGACAGCCGGGGAATCCGGAGATTAGCCCAGCACGACCTCGACCTTGTGCGTGCCCTTGGTGAAGATCGGAGCCACGTTGCCTTCGACGGCTTTGCCATCGACAATCATGGACTTTACGCCCTTGCTCACCTTGGAGGGGTTCTTTACCACCACGTTGTAGATGGCGCCGCGGAACTTGCGAGTGACCTCGAAGCCCTTCCAGTCCTTGGGGATGCACGGATCGACGATCAGACCCTGGAAGCTTGCGCGCACGCCCAGGATGTACTGGGTGGCGGCCTGGTAGGTCCAGGACGAGGTGCCCGAAAGCCAAGCATTGCGGCCCAGGCCGAACTGCTTGTGCTCGTTCCCGAGGATGTTCTGCGGATAGCAGTAGGGCTCGGACTCGAACTCGTCGAGCTTCACGTTCTTGGCCGCCGGGTTGATCTGGTTGTAGTACTGGAAGGCGCGGTCGCCGTTGCCCACCAGCGTCTCGGCGATCATGATCCACGGATTGGCGTGCAGGAAAATGCCGCCGTTTTCCTTGGCTCCTGGGGGGTAGGTGGAAACGCCGCCCACGTGCGGATCGAAGCCATTGTAACCGGGCCAGGAAAGCTTGACGCCGTTTTCAGTGTTCAGAAGCTTGTTGACGCTCTGAAGCGCCTGCTTGGCGCGATCGGCCGGCGCAAAGCCCGCGATCACCGGCCAGCTCTGCGCATTGGCGTTGATCTTGCCGTACTTGTTGGCCGAAGAGCCCAGGGCCTCGCCCTTTTCGTCGAACCAGCGCTTCCACCACTTGCCGTCCCAAGCGGAGTCGTTGACAGCCTTCTTGACCGTGTCGTACCAGCCCTGGTACTGGGCCTTGAGCTTTGCGTCGCCCATGGCTTCGCAGACGTCCATCATTTCCCGCAGCGCCTTGCCGAAGAGGTTGGCGTTGAAGAGTGACTCGGCACCGGTGGGCAGGTTGACGGTATCGTTCCAGTCGGCAAAGCCCAGGTGCGGCAGGCCGTGGGCTCCGCGGTCGTTCCAGCTGAAGGCAAGGCTCCGCTTGATGTGCTCAAGAACCGTCCCCTTTTCGCGCTTGGCCAGCTCCTTGGTCTTGCTGTAGAAGGTGATTTCCTTCTTGAGGAAATCGAGGTTTCCGGTCTCCTTGAGGTAGCCGGCCACCGTCAGCACGATCCAGAGATGATCATCGCCGTAGTACTTGGGGCGATCTTCCTTCTCGCGGGAATCGCCTTCGTTGGCCTCCATGGTGGAGGGGAAGTACTGGTGCATGGCGCTGCCGTCTTCCTTCTGGACAGACAGCAGGTTCTCGGCCAGTTCGCGGGCCTCTTCGGGCATGTGGCTCATGACGCCGAGCAGGTCTTGCGAGGAGTCGCGATAGCCGATGCCGCGGTCGGAACCGAATCCCAGCTGGTAGAGAGAAAGGTAGCGCGACCAGTTCTTGGTGGTGTGGCACTGGCGCGGGTTGTGGACGTTCACCATCGAATTGAAGGAGGCGTCCGGGGTCTTCACCTGCAGCTGGGCGAGATACTTCTCCCAGAACGTAGCGAGGTCAGCAAAGGCCTTGTCGACGTTCGCAAAGTCGCGGTACTTCTTGATGGACGGAGCGGCTGCCTTGAGGCTTTTCTCCTGGCCGAGCTGAGTGACAAAGCGGGCCGACTTTTTGGAGCCGAGCTTTCCGAGCTTCACCATCAGAGCGCCGATGTTGTCGCCGCGCAAGGCGGTGCTATTAGAAAGATCCTTCTTCTGGAGAGAGAGAGGATTCGCCCAGCTTCCCATTTCGTTGTTGCCCAGGAAAAGCTTGCGATCGCCGTCAAAGCTCGAGACGGGGCAACTTGCCGTCATGTAGTTCACGGCATAGTCCTTCTTCATGAAGGCGTACTGCTCGAGCACCACGTGGCCGCTCTTCTCAGGGTAAGCGTTCAGGGTCATGGTCTGGGGAACCCAGTCGGCGTTGGTCAGCTGCTTCAAGGCGTCGAAATGGCTGAACTCGTAGACCGGGATGACATCCACCTCAAGAGACTTCTTGGAAATGTTGGTCACCTCGATGTCCTGCAGCAGCACGCTCGAGCCGGTGGGGACAAAAACCGTCACCTGCACGCGCAGGCCGAAGGCCTCGGCGATCCAGCGGCTGTAGGAAAGACCCACATGGCATTCCCACTTGTCGAGCGGCACCAGCGTGGGGGCCATGAACGGCGAAAACACCTTGTATTCCTTGCCATCCTTCACGCGCACGTAAATGGTGCTGCCCTTGAAGTCCGAGGCCGGCATCTGGCTGATGTACTTGGTGATGCGATTCAGGGCCGGATCGCCCTTGCACAGCACGGTGCCGCCGGTGGTGTCGACGATGCCGCCGAACTTCAGGGTGCCTACATAGTTGCACCACTTGATCGGGGTGGCGGGGTTGGTGACGACATACTCCTTCTTGGCGTCGTCGAAATGGCCGTACTTGGTCATGGCTTCTCCGTGCTGCTGGTGGGTTGGGTGTGGAACGCTTCGACGGAATCGCTTCCGTCCTCTTGGAATTCTCGGCTGCCGAAGTTGAGGAAGAACCATCCTCCCAGCTTCTTGGCCTTCTCGGGGTCGCGCAGGATCTCCATCGCGGCCCGGGTGTATTTGAGCTCGACGGCCAAGTGGTCGCGCGCCATGCAATTGAGAAAAGGTCCCTCTGGATAGAGGGTGGGACGCGGCTCGTCGCGGATCATCAGCTCGATGGCCTCGATCTGTTCAGAAAGCTCCTGGGCGTGCTTTTCCAGTTGCTTGGCCACTTCCAGAGGCTTGGTGGCAAAAAGAAAGGCGTAGCCCAGCTGGCGCGGATCGTCGTTGAAGTCGACCAGATGCTTGACCACCTCCTTGCGCAGGTGAGTCCGCCCCTTCTCGGTAATGGTGTAGAGGGTGCGCTCGGGACGGTTACCGTCCTTTTCAATGCGTCCAGTGAGATGCCCGCTCTTTTCCAGGCGCGGCAGACGGTTGTACACGGTGCTGGTGCTGATCTTCGCCCATCGATCCAGCTCGCGCTTCTTGATCGTGGTGATGATGTCGTAGCCGCTCGCTTCCTTCTCGGCAATAAAGCCAAGAATCACGAGATCATACCGATTCATGCCCGCTCCGCTCCGATTGCTCTCTATTGAGTTATTCCAATTTAGAGTAGTCCAACAGGAACGCAAGTCGTTTTTGCCAAGCGTTGTCAGTAAAATCATTTCTTGCGCATCGCTTCAGCGGCCAGTTCGCAGATCACACATCACCTTTGTGATTCCGGTGCGAAACGCCTCGCCATAAACTCTCGCAAACAATACAGATGATACAGTTCCATTACAATCGCCGTGCAAATGGTTCCGTCAGGTTTCCGGCAGACCATAGCTTCAGGACATAACGCAATGCGGATCCTGGTCAGGGTCCGAGAAGGAGGATCTATGAAGCCCACTCAAATCACGGCGATTGTCTTGGCGCTTGCCTTCGCTTCGCGGGCCCCTGCTCTCCAGATTGGAGCGTGGGTCGGCAGCGCCAGCGACACGAGCTTGGACGGCAGCTACCCGCAGCCAACCGACGAGAATGTAAAGGCTTTCGTGCAGTTGCAAGGACGCACCGTCGACTACATCGAATACTATGCCATCTGGCCGGCCACGTGGAACAGCGTAAAGCCCTACGCCGACATCGCCGCCGACAACGGCGCCACCCTGTTTGTGACCTGGCAGCCCAACGATTACTCGGCACCGGACATCAACAACGGCAAGGGCGACGTCTACATCACAAAGTTTGCGACAGCCATAAAGAGCTATCCGCACGAGGTGTGGCTCCGCCCTCTTCACGAAGCCAACGGCGGGGATTGGTATTCGTGGGCCGTAGGTAACTCCAGCAAGCTCAATACAGACTCCAACGTCGCAGCCGCCTACCGCCACATTGTGACGATTTTCAAAACTGTGGGCGTGACCAATGTCAAGTGGGTCTGGACCACAAACGCAGACAACGCCGCAGGAGGAAATCCCACCACGTACGCTGGCACCTATCCGGGTGACGACTATGCCGACTACATCTCTATTGACGGCTACAACTTCGGGAAGTTCCACACGGTGGACAACAGCGGCTGGACCTCTAGCTGGAAGACGTTTAACAGCGTATTTTCGCAGCCTTACAAGGCGCTCTCTGGCATCAATAAACCTTTGTTCATCGCCGAATTCAGTTCCTCGGAACTGGGTGGAAACAAGGCCAAGTGGTATCGGGACGCCTTCGCTTCGCTTTCCGAAACGTTTCCCAGAATCTTTGCCTTGATGGTCTTTAGCATGAACGACGCCAATGGAGACTGGCGGATCAATACCACCGACTCCTCGCTCCAAGCTTGGAGGGAATGCGTGGCCCAGTACGCTCCTGCCACCTCAGGAATCTCCGGCGCCTCCAAGTCTTCCAGATCGTCCTTTGCCAACGCAGCCAGCCTCGGTCGGGTCCGACTCGATCTGAATGCCAATGAACAGGTGCAGATACGCGTCCATGACCTGCGCGGGAACCTGCTGGAGCGCCGCGAACTAGGATTGCTGGATGCCGGCACGCACTACCTGGATTTGGGGCGCTCGAATGCCGTGCGGCTGGTGAGCGTGACGGCTGGCACGCATAGCGAGACGGTCCGAATCGGCCCGAACTGACCGCAGTTCGCTCTCGCTCCGCCGGGCGGCCATTGTGCCAGATCTGTATCAACTGTATTATTACCTGGTGCGAGAACTGATTGCGGCAAAGCTTCGCGACATGCGCAGAGAACAGGGCGCTCTTCCTTCCGTGCGGGAGCTGGCCGAGGAGCTTGGAGCCTCACCGCAAACCGTCCACAAGGTTCTGCAGGATTTGGTTCAGGAAGGGGTCGTGCATGCATTGCCCCGGAAAGGCTATTTCTGGGGACGTGACGGGCATGACGAGACGCTTCATTCCACGGAGGCGATCGAAGAGCGCTTTCGATCGCACTTTCTCGCTGACCTACTGAAGGGGGTCTACCATCCTTGGAAGGAGCTGCCTTCGCGCAAGGCGCTGGCCCAATTGTACGGGGTCGGAGAACGTCGCGTCGGGAGGACGCTCTCGCACTTGGTGCAGCGGGGCATCCTAGAACAGCGAGGACGAAGCCTCTTCCTCGCACCACCGCCAAAACGTGCCCCCAGCGCTTCGGTGCTGGGGGTGGTACGTTGCAACCCCTTAGGCGAACTTCTCTTGGAGACCGAGCGCGAAATCGACTTCGTGAAATCGGTTCGCAGGGAATGTACGGAGCAAGGGATCGGGCTCTCCATGCTCGGCTATTGCGAAGAGGACGATGGACATTTTCTGGACAATTTTGGTCGGGAAATTGATCTTTCTCGTTTGCCCGGTGCGCTGCTGGGCGCCTTGGTGTCCACCTGGCTGGTCGCCAACCCTCAGACCCTGCTCCATCGACTTTCCTGCCTGCGTCTGCCACTTTCGGTGTGGTGGGAACATGCCTCCGAGGACTTCCCGCGAACCCGCTTCCAAGCCGGACTGACGGGCTTCAATCTCTCTTTCGGGGAGTCGGCGGGGGTTGCTGTAGGGCGGCACCTGGCCGCTCTGGGCATGCTGGATGTGGCCTTTGTCTCTCCCTATCACAACAACGACTGGTCTCGAGCACGCTTGCGCGGCTTGCGGGACAGTCTCGAGACCTACGGGGGGCGGGTGCAGGAATTTGTCGATGTTCGCTACTCAAGCCCTTGGCAACTGCGAAACCTGGAAGAGGAAGGGATGCCTGGCCTCTTGCGCGCATCGCTTTCGAACTTTCTCGACGATTCGCGCTTGCTTGCCGTCCCGACATGGGTCTTGGTCAACGACATCGCCGCCGTTTCGATGCACGGATTGCTGCGCGAAAGCGGAATAGTGTATCCGCACATGATCGGGTTCGACAACTGCTCCGATAGCGAGAGGCTGGGCATCGATTCGTTCGAGTTCAATACGGACGGGATGGTCCGGCAGATGCTCTATCACCTCATCAACCCCAAAGCAATCCTTTTCGCGGATGCTCCCATCCACGAAATGATGGGGCACCTGATCTTGCGAAAATCAACAAATCAGATATCGTCCACCGAGCCATAAAAAAGCCCATCGTTTCTACCGGCCGAAGCCGGAGGCGCGATGGGCTTTCACAAAATTCTGCGCTATGGATTTCTGCCTCTCAGGGCAGGATCTGCACCAGATTCCGAAGAGAGGGAGTCCGCGAGGACCGCACGACATAGATCCCCTGAGGAAGCGAGGGAAGATTCCCGGCTCCCCCTTGGAGTTCCACCTTGGCGCTCACTTTTCCCTGCAGGTCCACCAGTTCCACCGCCCCATCTTCCATGCCCTGCACGCGCAGTCGACCAGCCTTGGCCACCGCTTTGAATCCGGTCTCGCCCAAGCTCTTCGCGCCAATTGACGTCGTGGTCGCTAACCCTTCCGTAATCCCTTGGCGGAAGCGGTAATACGACCCCTTGGCATTGTAGGACTCGTCAAAGAGCAGCGCGCTCTGCCCCATGCGCCAATAGGCATTGGTGTTGTCAGCTACACCCCAGAGGCAGATCCAGTTGGCGCCGCCAGCGGCAGCCGCTTTGGTGAACGCATAGAGCTGCTGCCCCTGGGTCGTATCGTAACTTGCCGTGCGATGGGCCGTGGTGGATGCTGCAATCGGGTCGGCATCGCCGTAGTCGGTCTCTGCGACGTAGACTTCCAGACCGAGCTTTCGGTATTCCTGCACCGCCTGCTGGAGCTTGGACCAGTCGTAGGTATAGTCGGTGCGGAAGTGCCCTTGGAAGCCCACGGCGTCGATGGGAGTCCCCGAATTGATCAGATGCTTCACCAACTGGTAGAAGGCGCGCGCCTTCTTGGATCCGTCCCAGAACTCAATGCCGTAGTCGCGCAGTTCAAGCTTGGCCTTGGTATGCTGACGCGCCAGCTCAAAGGCCCGTCGTATGTAGGCGGGATGCTTGGTGTAGACCCTAGCGGTTCCGGTCAGACCGGACTGGTCAGCTTCCCAGCCCATCTTCTGCCAAGGACAGGTATTGGCCGTCGAGGAAGAATCCCAGTAGCTTCCGTTCCACATAAAGGCCTCGTTGACCACGTTCCAGTAGTCGACCTTGGTGGCGTTTCCATTGCTCGTCATCGCGTAGGTGATCCAATGATTCATCAGCGTGTCGAGCTGTGGCTCCGTCCAACTTCCGCCGTCGAGCCAATCCGGAAAGTAGGTGGGAGATCCGGACAGCAGATGGACCGCGGCCTTCTTGCCGTTGTCCTTCGCCCAGTTGATCACCTGGTTGCTGGTAGACATGTCGAAGCTGACAGAATTGATGTCAGATCCGCTCCACGCCCCCCAAGCCGGGTAGGCCGTCGTCTGGACCAGGCCGAATTCCCGCGCCATCACCGTCTTGACCTTGGCAGCATTGGTCCAGCTAAAGAGGCCTTCCTTGTTGCTCGAGCCGACTTCGGCGGTAGCTCCGATCAGAAGTCCGTTGTCGGTGAGCCGCTTCCCGTCCGGTATGGTCTGGGCAAGCAGGTTCCCCGCCAGAACGCAGGGCAGAAGCAGTATGGGTGTTCGGTTCTTCATAGAATTTCCTCCAATGTGAAGTCGGCCAAGGTTTATTGAAATTACGGGCCTCCCCCCTTTACCTCTGCGGCGTTTTTTTTGCCTTCAAATCATCGTGTATCATCTGTATCATTTACGCCATGGAGATCTTGCTGCAAGAGTTGTTGCGTCATCGCGGTCCCGCAGGAGCCGCCTTGCCGACCGTTCGCGCTCTGGCCCAGCAGTTCGACCACTCCCCCCAGACCATACAGAAGGCCTTGCGGCTTCTCAAAGCTCAAGGAGAAATCCACAGCCTTCCGCGCAAGGGGTGCTACTGGGGCGCGGCGCCCAAGATGCCCACCTACCCCCCGGCCCGCACCGTCGATCCCGTGGCCAAGGCCCGGGAACGGCTGCTTTCCGACCTGCGCTGCGGCGCCTACCATCCTCATCGCGAACTGCCGCCGCACCAGTCCCTGGCGCAGATCTACGGCATCTCGCCCCGGCACATCAGCCAGCTTTTGGAGGAATTTGTCGAGATGGGAATCCTGGAGCGCCGGGGGCGCAGCCACGTGCTGTCCCAGCCGACGCCTCCCACAAGCAGCCACAGCACCGTCCTTCTCGTGAGCCGCTGCGATGCCCAGGGCAAGCTCCTCTTCGACACCGAGCGCGAGACAGACTTCATGAAATCTGTCCACCGCGAAGGCCGGGAACAGAACCTGCACATCGTGGTCGCCGGCTGGTACGAAGGAAGCGACGATGGTCAGTTTCTCGACCAGCAAGGCCGCGAGATCCTTCCAGAAAGCTTGCCGGGAGTCCTGCTCGGCATCATCGCCTCCACTTGGCTTGTGCTTGAGCCCACGCGTCTGCTCAAGCGTCTATGGCGCCTGCGCCGCCCCGTCTCGGTCTGGTGGGAACACCCCAAGGATCATTTCCCCGCCCAATCTCCCCCGCATTCGTCCACCGTGGGCTTCAATCTTTCCTTCGGTCCGGCTCCTGGCATCACGGTCGGACGGCACCTGCGGGCTCTGGGCCATCGTCACATTGCCTTCCTCTCGCCTTTTCATGCGAGCGAATGGTCGCAGATGCGCCTTGCGGGCCTTTTAGAAGGCCTCAAGGGAAGCGATACCACGGTAGAGACCTTCACTGACGAACGTTTCGAGAGCGCATGGCACTATCGCCAAGCGACTGGCAACGACCAGGCGGGCGAAGTGATGCTCGGGCAAGTCTTGCAGGATATCGTGGCAAAGACCTGGGCGCGGCAAATTCCCTGCTGGGTGGCGGTGAACGACCACGTCGCTCGCATTGCGCTCGAGATGCTGCGCAGTCGCGGCTGGCCTCGTCCTTATCTCGTGTCCTTTGACAACAGTTCGCTGTGCGACGCCTATCAGATCGACGCCTTCGAGTTCCATACCGAAGGCATGGTGCGTCAGATGATTTACCACCTGCTGCACCCCAAGGCGCACCTGTTCCGTAGCGGCGGACTGCACGAAATGGTCGGACGCCTAGCCTTGCGAAGCTGACGAGAACGCTAACATTGGGCGCCCCGCCTGCCCTTCGGTTCTGGTCAGGAACAGGCGGTCGGGCTGCCTGCCAAGCCTCGGCTTCGCCGGGGTCTTGGGCCTATCGGCCGTCATCCCTGGCGCGCGCAAGCGTTGGCATTTGTGCTGAACTGCCAAGTCGTTCATGCGACCTCTCGGCAATCCTGAAACATTCCTGCTTCCCCGCAGCGCGCCGAGGAGTATATAATTGAAAGCGATATGGATAGCGAACCTCCGAGTAGACCCGGTCCCGTCGTCGTGAGCGGGGCCAGGCAGTGGAAAATTCCCGACGTCCCCATGCTGCGCCGACAGATCCTCAAGGTGATGCGCGCAGAGAAGGGCGTTGGCCCCGTCAACCTGGTCTTCCACTCCCCCGAGGAGCAGCGGGCCCTGAACCTAGAGTGGCGCAAGCTCGACCGCACCACCGATGTGCTCTCCTTTCCCTACGGCGAGCCGGAGCTCTTTGGTGAGCTCTATATCGATCCGTTGTTGGCGCAGGATCAGGCCGTACGCTACAAGCACGACCTTGCCACCGAACTGCGGCGGCTGGTCACCCACGGTGCCTTGCACCTGTGCGGCTACGACCACCTCACGGCTCCCGAGCGCCGCGTGATGCGCGCTTTGGAAGAGCGCTACGACCCAACCGAAGCATGATCCTCGCCATATTTCTCACCGCTATCGGGTTCGTCTTCTCCATTCACTTCGCCACCGTAAAGACCGTCTTCGGGCTCTTCTGGCGCGACGGCTACGTGCCGCCCCCCGACCTTTTGGCCGCCGCCGAGCGGGTAGAACGTCGCTGGGAAAACCCGGCCTTCTTTGCCGCCGTCTCGCTGGGGCGAACCCTGGGGACCTTCCTGCTGACCTTGGGGCTCTGGCTCTGGACTGCCGCTTCGGTCCCCTCGACGCCTCTCTTCTTCGCCGGGCGCATGCTCCTGGTGCTGGTGGTGGTCTACACCTTTGGACAATTCCTGCCGCGCATGTTCGCCCGTCCTTTTGCCGAGCGGTTACTTCCCATCTCGCTTTTCTTGCAAACTGTCTTTGAGCCGTTCCTTTCTCCAGTGGCTCAGCCGCTTTCAGCACTTCAGAACCGCATCCAAAAGGGCATGAAGTGGGATGGGCGGCTCGAGTTCCTCAACGAGGAGGAGCGGCAGAAGATCGAGCAGAAGACCACCGGCGAGTCCGAAGGGCAGCTCGAAGAGGTGGAGCGGGAGATGATCCGCGCCGTGCTCGATTTCGGCGACACCATGGTGCGCGAGATCATGACGCCGCGCCTGCAGGTGGTGGCGATTCCGGTGGATGCTACCCGAGAGGCGGTGCTTGAAGTCTCTCGTGACAGCCGCTACTCGCGCATTCCCGTCTACAGCGAGAACCTGGACCACGTGGTGGGAATCCTCCACGTCTCAGACTTGCTCTATGTCGATGCGAACGAAGACTTCGACTTGGCGCGTCACATCCGGCCAACCCAGTTCGTCCCCGAGACCAAGCGCATCAACGACCTGATGCACGAGTTCCGCGAGCGCGCCCTGCACATGGTGGTGGTAGTAGATGAGCACGGTTCGGTGGCGGGCCTCGCTACCCTGGAAGACGTGCTTGAAGAGATCGTGGGCGAGATTCGCGACGAGACCGATGAAGAGCGCCCGCTGCTGCGCCAGCGCGAGGACGGCACCTGGGAGGTGGACGGAAGCCTGCGCCTGGACGCCTTCGACGAAGAGATCGGGAAAGAGTTCGGAAGCCTGCACGTGCCCGACGACGCTGATGTCGAGACGGTAGCCGGCGCCTTTTTGCTAGCCTTTGGCGAGGTTCCCGAGGTGGGCGCCCGCGCCACCTGCGGCATCTGGGATATGGAAGTGGCGGCCATGGATGGCAATCGCATCGCCCAAATGGTCATTCGCCGTCGCGAGAGCGGCGATCCGTCGTCTTCCGGCCCCACTGACGAAGGCTGAGTTTTGACAGATTAACTTTGGCTTTGGCCGGCTTTGCGAAAGCCTCCCTTGCTTTGATTTGAGATAAACTTTAAGCGTCATCATTTCCATCCCGTCATAGGAGTGATCGTGAAGGTTGGCTTTCTCGGCATTGCAGTTGCCATCGCGCTGAATCTTGCAGCGTGGTTGCTGCGACTGGACTACCTCTGGACGGTCCTCTTCGTCATGGGGGGCATGGGTGCCTGGTTTGCCCTGCGTGCCCGCAAAGTGACCAGGGAACAGTGGATTCTTGTGATTGTGTTTTCGCTCTTTTCTGCCGTTATGACGACGATCATCGAGCAGTTCATGCTCCATTACGACATCTGGGGCTTTAGTCGACGCGATTTCCGCTTGATCGGCATAACCTTCTTGGGAGCCCCGATTGAGGAATACATCTACTGGTACCTCTGCCCTGTCCTGGTAGCTCTCGCCTACCTCGTCATGGGGCGCACCCCCATCAAAGCCGCCCGGCAAAAACCGCTTGTCGAAGGCGCGGCAGTGGCCGCAGCCAAGGTCGGTACAGAAGTTGTCGAAGAGGTGGCTCCGGAGCTTGCTCAAGGAGTCCATTACGTGGAAGACGATCCTGCAGCAGTCATTGAGGACGTTGGCAAGTACGCGCGCGGTCTGCGCTTTCCGAGCTATGTCTGGCTTCAGGCAGCCATCATCGGAGGCATCGTGCTGTTGTGGCGCCATTATCGCGGCAACTGGAAATCCTTGGTATGGGCGACCATTCTCTTCATTGCCATCGCCTATCCCAACGAACTTCTGGGATTGCATAACGGTTTCTGGACATACAACACCCAGCGTCTGCTAGGCCCTTGGATCCTAGGGGTCCCCATTGAAGAATGGGCCATGTACACGATCTGTCCCATCTGCAGCTGTATGCTCCTTGATTTCATGGACCGGATCTTGTTCCACAAGGATCTCTAGGTGCGCCCCTTACCTGTTGCAGCATTACCGAGCAGCTCTACGAGCGGTGTTCGTAACTCCCCCGTCTTCGAGCGAGAGGCGCTGCTCGAAAGGCTCGCCAAGGCGGGCCTTGAGGTGCTGCGACTGGATTGCACAGATGATCGCGCTCGCTTTGCAGAAGCCTGTGATCGGCCATTTGACGCCGTAATTGCTGGAGGCGGCCCAGCGGGGCTTGCCACCGCCAAGGCCTTGGTGGCTCGCGGCCTGCGCACCCTGGTGCTGGAACGCGGACTGTTCCTGGAGACCTCCAAGACCTGGGCGCTCCCCGACACCGTCGTGGACAGGAACGGCTTGCGCGATGCGGTGGCGCGGCAGCATTCCGACACCTGGTTCCGCGACTACTTCGGGCTTGCCTATCCTTCGCGCATCGACTACTGCATCATGGATCAGCCTAAGCTGCTTTTCCTGATGGCCGAACAGATTCTGTCAGGCAAGGGCGAGCTCGTGGTGGCCGAGAACGCCGAAGTGACGGCCTTCGCGCGCACCGGTCCCGACGGCGCCCTCGACGTCAAAGGGATCGCCAATGGCTACCGGCTGCTGCGCTTCCACGAGGCTCTGGAGCACTACCCCAGAGCCGTCTCCCTGGCTGGGGTGGACGATGCCTTCCACCGCAAATACGACCCGTGGGTCATGGTCAACACCTGGGACGAGCTCGACGAGATCGCCAAGAAGGCCGAGAACTTCCACGTCGCGGCCCGCACGCTCATCGACGCCTCGGGATACAAGTCAAACCTCGTCAAGTCCTTCCACCGTCAGCGTTCAAGCTACGCCTGGAAGTGCCTCATCTACGAGTTCGAGGAAATTGAGCCGCAACCCGAGATCATCTGGGACCTGGCGCTTCCCACCGAGACCCACGCCAACTTCTGGGTGGACGTCTCCGGGGACGCCTCGGCGGGAATCGGCGTCATGGTGCTGACGCAGGCCGATGCCAATTTTCCGATGGCCCACCCGTCCAAGCGGGATCTGGAAGACTACATGAGCCGCTGGCTCAACGTGCGCCGCATCTCGGGGAAGTTCGTGCGCGAGCGCTTCGGCATGATTCCCATGACAGATTTTGTCGAACCGGCGACCTACGAGCGCATCCTCTTCGTGGGCGCCAGCGCCACCCGTCAGATTCCCAACACGGGCTTCGGCATCCAACCCTGCATCGAGGAGGGCGAACTGGCCGGAAAGGTGATCGCCGAGGCCCTCGCCAAGGGCGACCTCTCGCAAGCCTCGCTCCGCAGCTTCGACTACGCCTGGCTCCGACGCAACGAGTTCCGAGCCAGCATCGACCTCTTCCAGCAGGACTTCCACTTCGCTTACACCTGCGACGAGTACTTCCACGAGTTCTCGGCCTGCTGCACCTCGGTGCCGCCGCACGTGGTCAAGGAGCGCCTGCTTGACGACGTCGACGTCCACCATCTCCATGTGCTGGCCGGGATGTTCCTCAAGAACACCCAGCTGCTGGACCGGAACCGCTTTCACGACGAATGGATCGCGCCGCTCTCCCGCGACATGGGGCGCATGGTCTACGTCCTGCTGGCGCAGTGCTTCGGCGGCTATGTCCCGTCGCTGCATCCGATGTTCCGCAAGGACGGAAGCGGACGCAGCCTGCTGCGCGGATTTGGAGTGTGGACGGCCAGGCTAGCGCTGCGCGAGGCGCCCGAAGCGATGCTGAGCTTCCTTTGCCGCCAGCTCTTCCATGCTCCTGTATTGCGTCTGGCCGCAGCCGTTCGTCCTGCCCTACTCGTGGTCATCACGCTTCTTGCCAAGCTGCACGACCGGCAGACCAAGCGCTGATCCATTTTCTGGCCTGCGGCCGGCAAAGCGCCGACCGCACCCCAGGAAGAATTAGTGCAGGACTTGGATCATCTGCTGGTAAGAGTTGGAGGCCGAGCGCAAGCGCACGAAGTAGAGCCCAGTTGCCACGTTGCGCAACGAGACCTGACCTACAGAGCTTGCCTCGCCCTGCCACAGCGGCACCACACGTCCCTTGAGATCGACCATGTCAAGGCGAGCGCTGCCCATGCCCGAAGGATCGAAGGCTAGGACACCTTCCGAAAGTCCCAGGCGCGCCCCACCCAGCATGCGATGGGAGATTCCCATGGGCAGAGGGGTGAAGGTCGCCCCCAAAGCCTGATACCAGCCGATGGTGATGGCGCAGGTGTCCGTTCCCGTGCATGAATTGCTCCATCCCGAGAACACGTATCCGTTGGCGGGAACCGCCACGACCTTGACCACGGAACCAAATGGGAAGGTGGAATCCGAAGCCATGGCGGGAATGAAGGTCAGGGAGCCGCCGGTAGAGCTGCTCAAGTCGATCTTTTTCATCTCCGCTTTCCCAAAGCTCGCCGTCACCGAATGGGCGGCGTTCATGGTCAGCGAGCAGGTCGAATCGCTGCCGCTGCAATCCCCCGACCAGCCGCTGAACTTATAGCCATACTCCGGCCGCGCCACAAGGCTAACGACCGTTCCCGAGTCGTAAGAGCTGGCCGAAGGCGTCGCAACGATCGTCCCTCCGGTGGGAGCCGTGATCGTCAAGGCGTACTTGGGAGCCACGCTCTTGGCGAAGCTGGCCGTAAGCGTAGCATCCTTGCTCATCTTTACCGTGCAGGTGCTGTTAGTGCCGGTACAGGCCCCAGACCAGTTGCTGAACGTATAGCCCGCCGCAGCCGTTGCCGTCGCGGTCACGCTGGTGCCCGAGTCGTAGCTTGGGCCGGTAGGCGAAAGGGCGATCGAACCATTGGTTGCCACGGTCGTCAGTTTATAGGTCGGCACATTGATCTTGGTGAAGCTGGCCGTAAGTGTGGTGTCCTTGCTCATCTTCACCGTGCAAGTGCTGCTGGTGCCGGTGCAGGCCCCAGACCAGCCGCTGAACGTATAGCCCGCCGCGGCCGTTGCCGTTGCCGTCACGCTGGTGCCCGAGTCATAGCTTGGGCCGGTGGGCGAAAGCGTGATCGTCCCGTTGGAAGACGCGGTCGTCAGCTTGAACGTCGAAGGCGTCGTGGAGCCGCCCCCGCTGGAAGAGCCGTCCCACAAGTTGTTGAAGTTGCCCGAGAGCAACAACTCATAGAGCATCTTCAAGGAACGGTGGTAATAGCTGTCCGAGGCGGCTTTGCCAGAAGCCAATTGAGTCCAACTGCTGTTGACCCAGTCCTGGTACTTCGAATCGACCATACCAGCAGCGCCGAAGGCTCCCACAAAGGTGGCGACATTGTATGAGCTGCTAGGCGTGCCGTCATGACTGTAGCCGTCGACCACGCCAGAAGGTTTCCCACCGGTCTTGTTGACGATCCAATTGGCCATGTTTCCAGCGATGGTCTTGGCATCAGAATGGCCGTACCAGGCGTAGGCAATCGCCATGCGCCAAGGCGTGCGCACCGCATCATAGCCGAAAGCGGCATCCCGCGCGTCCCCACCGGACGCCGTGCACCAGTTGGTCACAAGCCCTGAGGTAGCATTGGTATTGGCTTTGACCATAGCGTAGTTGGCCGAAAGCACCGAAGACCAGTCGCTGGTACTCACGTTCTTGAAGGCTGCCAAGGCGGCGGCGCTGAAGTAGGACGGATTCTTGACGTCGTTCCAGGCATCACCGGGCTTCAGAAGCTTGCTGGCATCCACTTCGTGCCCATAAATCGCCGAAGCCATAGCTTGGGCATCGCTCAGGTAGGACGGATTTCCCCACTGCTTGTAAGCCATCACAAGAGCAAGTGCGGCATCAAGATCGCCGTCGGTGGCTCCGTTGCAATTGTCTCCGGAACAGCTGTTGTTGTATCCCTGGATCTTCCAGTTCATCAGCTTGTTGCTATTCATATTGGCCTTGTAATAGGCCCACAGCTTGTCAAATTTTGTCTGAGTGAGATTGGTCGCGTTGTCCATGTACACCATGATCAACATGCCGTACCCAATGCCTTCGGAAACGGTATAGCTGGGATCGTCGAACTTGACGCGAGCGTAGTTGCCGCTTTCATCGTACTGGTTGCTGAGCCAATCTTCATAGGCCGCTTGGACAGCATTGGACGTCGCATTGTTCGCCTTGATGCCGTAGGCATACGTCCCGTTGCGGGGGAAGGGGAAATTGGTGGTCGCCTGGGCAAAGGCCGCCCCCAACAAAACCAAACTCAGTAAAAACTTCCCTCGCATCGCACCTTCCCCCTCTGACGAAATGATTCGTACTGAATGTAGCGGCCACCACAGAAACGACCTTGCGTTCCGTCAGAAAGCGTTGCTCACCTTGTCACCAGATAATGTCAGGAAGCGGACAAAGCAGCACAAATGGGGCAATTTGCCACATTGTGTCCACGCGCCGGACACCACTTGCGGGCATAGAGGATGATCTGCAGATGCAGTCGCTCCCAGTTTTCGCGGGGATACAGGGCTTTCAGGTCGGCTTCGGTGCGCTCCACGTTTATGCCATCAGAAAGGCCCCAGCGCTCGGCACAGCGGTGGATGTGCGTATCTACGGGGAATGCCGGCACCTTGAAGGCGTGGCTCATCACCACCGAGGCGGTCTTGTGCCCCACCCCTGGCAATGCTTCCAGAGCCTCGAAATCAGCCGGCACATTTCCGCCGTATTTTTTCACCAGGATCGCCGAGAGATCGCGGATGGCTTGCGACTTGCGCGGCGAGAGCCCGCACGGGCGGATGATCTCGCGAATCGCCTCAGCATCGACTTGCGCCAGAGCCTCAGGCGTATCCCCAAGCTTTGCCCACAGCTGTGGCGTCACCTGATTCACCCGCACGTCGGTGCATTGAGCCGAAAGCACCGTGGCCACCAGAAGAGTGAAGGGATCCTTATGATCGAGCGGAATGGCCGGATCGGGAACCAAGCGATCTAGCCACTCGGACACGACGCGCGCACGTTGGCGCTTGCCGAGCCGACCGCTCATTCCGAAAGCGGCTCCTCGGAAGCCTCTGGCAGCGCCGGAAGTTCGGAAGCAAAGACCTCGAAGAGACGCACCCAGTCTTCTAGCGGGACCTGCTCGGCACGCACGTCTTCGGGTACTCCCGTCTTGGCAAGGCCCGCACGCGCGATGTCTTGGGTAAAGACGTACGTCAGGGCATTCACCAAGGTCTTGCGCTTATGCAGGAAGGCCTCGCGCACGAAGCGCGGAAAGCGCGGGTCGGTGCACAAGGGAGCTGGACGAGCCACTAGGCGCACCGTGGCCGAATGGACCTTGGGCCGCGGCCGAAACGCTTCGGGGCCGATCACATCGCGCAATTCGCAGGTGGCGTAGTTCTGCACCTGCACCGAAAGGCTGCCGAAGTCGCGACGCCCAGGCACGGCACACAGCCGCTTAGCCACTTCGTACTGCACCATGAAGAGCATGTGCCGGAAGTCGCGAATGCGCGTCACGAAGCGCAGGATGATCGGGGTCGCCCGGTTGTAGGGCAGGTTGCCGCACAGCACCGGCAGGAGTCCCGAAGGGCCCTCGGAAAGAAGCGGATCGAGATCCACCAGCAGGGCATCCTTGTTCACCACCGTGATGGGCAAGATCTTGCCCCACTTGTCGGAAAGCTTGGTGGCCCACTTGGGATCGATCTCGATGGCCACGATGCGGCCACTCTTTCCCAAGAGACGCGTGATGGCGGCATCCCCGGGCCCGATCTCCACCGTGATGCCTTGCGGATGGGGATCGATGTCACGAGCGATGGACTGGCAGACGGCCTCGTCGACCAGGAAGTTCTGGCCGAACTGTCGGCGTTCTCTGGGAAGGTTCATCGTTGGATCGGACGATCCTTGAGCTTGTCGTTGGACCCGTCGTTCGAGTCGTGGACTTCGTGATAGCCTGAACCGGCGCATCCGGCCAGGATTCCGGCCAGAACCAGAAGAGAAAGGAGAGTGCGCATGCGATGCCTCGTGGAGAGATGGTTGAGGATGAGTTTGCGAATTAATTTATCAAGCGACGGCCGTCCACGAGAAACGGGAAAGCACGATGAAGAAGAACGATAAAAATGTCGCGGCACCGTTGCCACGGCCCCAGGACTTCGAAGAAGCGCTGATCAAGTACAAGGAGTACTTGCGGCGCAAGCACCTGCTCTTCACTCGGGAGCGCATATCCATCCTGGAAGCCGCCATGGCCCGCCATGACCATTTTTCGGTGGAAGAGCTGCACGACTTCCTGAAGGCCGAAGGCAAGAAGGTTAGCCGCGCCACTCTGTATCGCAACCTCGACCATCTGCGCGATGCCGGAATCCTTTCAGAAGTGGATCTCGGCAACCGCCATGTCCAGTACGAGCACGTGCTGGGGCACGAACCGCACGTCCACCTGATCTGCGAAGAGACCGGCGAAGTGGTCGAAGATTTCTCGCCCGAGTTGCAGGCCGTTATCGAGGCCATCGCCAAGAAGCACGGCTTTTCCATCCGCACCTTCAAGCTGCAGATCTTCGGCACGCAGGAAAAACGTCGCTAGCCTCACCGGGGATTCAGTACCTTTTCCCGTCTTTGCAGTGTCGTAACAGGAGGTCGATTCCAGGATGAAGGCTCTTTCCAAGCGCGTGCTCGCGATTTCGCCGTCCATGACGGTGGCGATCGATACCAAGGCGAAGGAAATGCGGGCAGCGGGACAGGATGTCGTCGCTCTCGGTGCAGGGGAGCCGGATTTCGACACCCCAGATTACATCAAGGCTGCCGCCATCGCATCCATCCAAGCCGGCAAGACCAAGTACACGCCGCCCACTGGCCTTTTGGAGCTGAAGCGCGCGGTATGCGAGAAGCTGCAGCGCGAAAACGGCCTTTCCTACCATCCGGCCCAAGTGGTGATCACCTCGGGCGCCAAGCACGCCATCTTCAATACCCTGACGGCGGTGATCAACCCGGGTGATGAGGTCATCATCCCGGCTCCCTACTGGGTCACCTATCCGGAACTGGTGCGGCTGGCCGGCGGCGTTCCCGTTTTCCTGGAAACGACTGTGGAAGGCGATTACAAGATCACCCCGCAGCAGCTGGAAGCGGCCATCACCGAGAAGACCAAGCTCTTCATCCTCTGCAACCCTTCCAATCCCACTGGCATGGTCTACGGCCGTTCCGAATTGGAGGCCTTTGCCAAGATCTTGGTCAAGAACGACGTCTTCGTGCTCTCCGACGAGATCTACGAGCACATCCAGTACGGCAAGAAGTCCGTCTCCATCGCCTCGCTCAGTCCTGCCATCAAGGAGCTCTCGCTCCTGATCAACGGCATGTCCAAGGCCTATGCCATGACCGGCTGGCGCGTCGGGTACACCGTCACCCCCAAGCCCATCGCCCTGGCCATCGCCGCGCTGCAAAGCCAGGCGACCCACCACCCCGCCAATGCCAGCCAATACGCTTCGGTAGCGGCTCTCGACGGCGGACTCGAATTCGTCCACATGATGCTCGCCGAGTTCACCAAGCGCCGCGACTTCGTGGTGTCTTCGCTCCAGGCCATTCCTGGCGTTCGTTGCCCGACTCCGGAAGGCGCCTTCTACGCGCTGCCCAACGTCTCAAGCTTCTACGGCAAGAAGACCCCGGAAGGCAAGCTCATCAAGGGATCGCTGGACCTCTGTGCCTGGCTTCTGGAAAAGCATCTCTTGGCCATCGTGCCAGGGGCGGCCTTTGGGAGCGACGTCTGTGTGCGCCTTTCCTACGCCACCTCCATGGGCGAACTGGAGCGGGCCATGGACCGCCTGCGCAAGGGACTCTCCGAACTTTCCTGATGGACGAAGCGCCTCCTTCCCCCGCGCGTCGCCGCATCGGTCGCTACGACATCATCTCGGAACTGGGCCGCGGCGGCGCCGGTATCGTCTACAAGGCCGTCGATCCGCAGATCGAGCGCACCGTGGCCATCAAAGTGCTGTTCGATCGCGACAACGATCCTGAACGCTACTGGAAGCGCTTCCAGGCCGAAGCCAAGGCCATTGCCCAGCTCATCCACCAGAACATCGTGGTGCTCTACGACTGGGGCCAGCAGGATCAGAGCTGGAACTACCTGGTCATGCAGTTCGTGGAGGGAAATCCCTTGTCGCGACTGGTGGGAAGCCATCTGCCGGTGCCACGAGTGGTCCGCATCCTGCGCGGTATCCTGCGGGCGCTGCGCCACGCCCATTCGCTGGGAGTGCTGCACCGCGACGTGAAGTCCTCCAACATTTTTCTGGACACCCTCACCGAGCAGCCGCTGCTGGGAGATTTCGGCATCGCCCTCACGCGCACCTCGCAACGGCTCACCACCGAAGGTGTGGTGCTGGGAACCCCGGAATACCTGGCCCCGGAGGTCTGCCAAGGCCAGACGCCAGACGCCCGCAGCGATCTCTATTCGCTGGGAATCGTGCTCTTCGAGGCACTGGAGGGCAATCCTCCCTTCACTGGCGACAATCCATTGTCTGTAGCCTTCAAGCATGTCCACGAGCCGTTGCCTCAGCTTACCCGCACCGACGTGCCGCGCGAGCTGGAAAACGTGCTGCTGCGGGCCCTGGCCAAGAACCCCGCCGAGCGCTACCAGAACGCCACCGAGATGCTCGCCGACCTCGACGCCATCCCCACCGGCGACACCAAATCCATGCCGCTGACGCCGGCCGTCCCGCTCCCCCTGCCCGAACCGGTGGAACGACGCGCCAACGACCGGCGGCGCAACGAACGGCGCGGCAGCGGCAGCCAGTCAGTACTCTCCGGCATCAGCTGGAAACATCCGCTGGTGCTGGTGGCGGTGGCAATTCTTGTCATTGCCCTGACCATCTTGGCGCTGGTCGCGTGGATGGCCCTTGGACACCGTTGAGAAGGGCGCTCGCGGGGAAGAGCTTGCCACGCGGCACCTGGTAGCGCGAGGCTATCGGATTCTCGGACGCAACCAGCGCACCAAGCGCGGCGAACTGGACATCGTGGCCCTCTCGCCCGAAGGCGTCCTCTGCTTTGTCGAGGTAAAGGCTGCCTTAGGGAATACCGCTGGCGACCCGGCCAGTTGGATCACCCCACGCAAGGTGGTGCGGTTGCAGCGCGCCGCCCAGGCCTGGTGTGCTATCCACCAGGAGCAGGAACGCGAAATGCGTTTCGACGCCGTAGCGGTGCGTCTAGATCAGACGCCGCCTCTGGTGGAGCATATCCCAGGTGCTTTTCTCCCGAGCGGAAACGGCTACTTCTAGCGTCCCTGTGCCGCTTTCCCTAAAAGACAATTTTTGGGAAAGCTTTCAGCATACCTCAGCTACGGCTGGCAGCGGCCTTGGCGTGTAGCTTGTCCCCTATGCTCATCTTCATCTCTGCATTGACCGGCGCCCTAGGCGTGGCCGCCGGAGCCTTCGGAGCCCATGCGCTGAAGAGTCGGCTGCCGGCCGAGCTCCTTGCCGTATGGAACACCGCCGCCCACTATCAATTGCTGCATGCGGTCGTCTTGCTGGCGCTGGCGCTCTATGCGCAAAGCACCGGCCGCACCGTTAACCTCCCTTGGGGATTGATGTTTGCGGGAGTCATCCTCTTCAGCGGCTCGCTCTACGCCATGTGTCTCTCGGGGCTCCGCACCCTAGGCGCCATCACCCCTGTCGGTGGGCTACTCATGATCGCCGGCTGGCTCGCAGCAGGATTTTTGCTGCGGCACTAGCGACGTTCTGGATGCGAGGTACTGATCTACAAGAGCCTTCCCGCTAGGAAGGTTGTGGAGTTGTCACAAAATTGTCACGAATGGTAATTGGTAACAAATCGCAACCAATAACAATTCGGACAAATGACTTTTTCGTCCTCTTTTTAAGCTGGCATGGGTCGTGCTTTTCCAACCATCAGCTGGCAAGCTTTTGCCAGTCGAAAAGAAGGATGGCTCATGAAAGCAATCGAGGAGGCGGCCCGCCGAGGCCGCCTGGTATTCCTGTTATCCCTTTCGGCCAGCGCTGCCTGGTCCGCTGATACGACAGGAATTGACACAACCGGCATCTTCCGGCTGGGCGACATCACCGTGACGGGGCATCGGAAGGGCATGGACAAAATCCGTCCAGACGCCCCGGAGAAGGCCGAACCGCGCCGCGATGCCGCACGAGAGCTGGCCCGAATCCCGGGCGTGGTGCTCACCGGGACAGGCAAGCGCAACGAGACGCAAGTCTTCGTGCGAGGCTTTGACGCACGCCAAGTGGCGCTCTACGTGGACGGCGTGCCGGTGTACGTCCCCTACGACGGCAACGTCGACATGACCCGCTTCTCCAGCGCCGAACTCGCCTCCATCTCCGTCGAGAAGGGGGCCTCGTCGCTGGCCTACGGACCCAACGCCATGGGCGGAGCCATCAACTTGGTGACGGCCCAACCGCATTCCCCTTTGGAACTGGACGCCTCGGCGGGACTCATCTCGTGGGCCGGACAAAATGGCTCCTTGCGCGTGGGAGCCCGCAAGGGAGACTTCTACGCCCTGGGTGCGGCTTCGTTCCGACGAGCCAACAACTGGGACTTGCCCTCCGACTGGACTGCCGTTCCCACCGAGGACGGCGGACGGCGCGAGAACTCCCATAGCTTTGACCGCACTTGGAACGTCAAGCTCGGGTGGGATCCGGGCGAGGGAAACGCCGCGGCCATATCCTACGTGGACCAGCACGGCATCAAGGGGGATCCTCCATACACCGGAACCAGCGGATCAGCCAGTTACTGGAAATGGCCCTACTGGGACCACCAGAGCGTCAACGCGGTGGGAGAAATCAAGCTGGGATCCCATAGCTGGCTCAAGGTGCCGGTCTATGTGGACCGCTTCAAAAACAGCCTCTTCATGTACGACAACGCAAGCTACTCGACCATGAAGAAGAGCTCTAGCGGCAAGAGCTGGTACGACGATTGGACAAGCGGAGGATCGCTCCAGTACGGGCTCGCCGACAGTCGTCAGGACACGCTGCGCGTCTTCGCGCACTTCAAAAACGACCTGCATACAGAAGACGGCACATCCAACGACACGGCAAAGTCCGCAAGCGTCCAAGCCTTCGTCGACAAGCCCCACCTGAATGACGAAGACCGCACCTATTCGCTCGGAACCGAAGGCGTCATCGTCCTCCCCGGAAACCTCACCCTCTCTCCGGGGGCATCGGGAAGCTACCGCGACGAGATTGATGCGAACTACATCTACTCAGCCAAGTCCACGCCGACGCTCTACCAAAAGACGGCCTACGACCTCACAGACATGGGCGGCTGGGACGCCCAGGCGGTGCTGCGCTGGACCCCATCGAAGGCCAACGAGTTCAAGCTCTCGCTCTCCGACCGCTGCCGCCTCCCCACCCTCAAGGAGCGCTACTCCTGGAGCATGGGGAAATCCATTCCCAACGCCGCCCTCGATCCTGAGCGCGCCTTGCAAGTGGAGATCGGCTACGCAGGACGCCCCGTCGACTGGATATTGCTGCAGGCAAGCCTTTGGGAAGCCTGGCTCGACAACGCCATCCAATCGGTGACCGTCCAGACAGGAATCACCCAGAACCAGAACAGCGGATCGGCGCGCTTCTCGGGACCGGAATGGTTTAGCGCCATGGGATCGAGTTGGGCCCTGCCTGCCCCGGAACTTTCTGTCCAGGTCAGTTCCCCATGGAAGGCCGTCGGACTCGACCACGCGACAGTTTCTGGATCCTACGCCTACACCCTGCGCCGCAACACCGACACCCCGTCGCTTCTCTACATCAATATGCCGCGGCACACCCTGCACGGCAACCTGATGTGGGGCCCCGTCTCCTGGGGGGATCTGGTCTGGAACAGCACCCTCGAAAGTTCGCGCTTAAGCAGCAGCGACGGCACGACCCACGCCGGAGCCTACGTCGTCTCTGATGCGGTGGCGCGCGTACGCGTGCGAGAGTTCACCTTCGAGGCCGGAATGCAGAACCTCTTCGATCGCAACTACTGCTTGGCCGAAGGCTACCCAGAAGAAGGTCGGACAGGATTTGTCAACATCAAGTACTCGCTGCGCTAAAGGGAATCACCAATGAGCAACCTTACGGAACGGCTCGAATGGCTCGAGAAGTGCAAGCAGTTTCATGGGCACCTGTGCATGGGGCAAGCGCTGGGAGCCCGCATCGGCATCAAGGGCATGGAGCTCATCTCTCCGTACACCCCGCGCGAGGTCGTCGTATTTGTGGAATGCGACCGCTGCGCGGCCGATGCCGTGCTCACCGTCTCGGGGACCCGCCTAGGGCGGCGCACCCTGAAGCTGCGCGACTACGGCCGCATGGCCGCCACCTTCTGGAATCTCGAGACAAACATTGCCTGGAGAGTGAACTCCGCCTACCAGGGCCAGCGCATTGAAGAGGAGGACACTCTGCGCGCCCTGATGGAATTTCCCGACGAAGCCTTGGTGCGCTGGCGGCAGGTACAGGTGGCGCTTCCCGAGATGGACATGCCGGGGCGCCCGCGGCGAATCGTCACCTGTGCCGCCTGCGGCGAGCAAGTCTACGACGCCAAAGAAATCCAGACGCCAGATGGCCCACTGTGCCGCGGCTGCGCCCATCCCGCCTACTACCAGGAGGTGGCCTAATGTCGCCGTGGGATATCTACGATCGCCTGATCGAGGGGGTGCCAGAAGACCTCAAGATCCTCCGGTGCCAGGTCGGACTGCACTGGGTGCTGGTGGAGTCGGCCGGAACGGGAATGGCCATGTCGCCAAGCTCTGGCATGCCGCGCCACGGCATCGGAAAAATCGCAGGGCGCAGGGTACGCGAGATCGCGACGTTTGCCAAATCCTGGAATTTCCTGGAGGCGGCCATCGGCCTTGCCGCCATGAACTCCTGGTACAACGCTGCCTCGACGCTTGCGGAGACCTGGAAAAAGGTCCCCGACTCGGGTTTCGGCCGCAACCTCTTTGAGGAGTGGGAAGGGCGCCTATCCGGCCGCAAGGTGGCGGTGATCGGCCACTTTCCAGGCCTCGAGCGGCTCGGGAAGGTCTGCGAGCTCTCTATTCTGGAGCGCATCCCGCAGACGGGAGACTTCCCTGACCCGTCCTGCGAGTACTTGCTGCCTTCGCAAGATGCCGTGATCGCCACCGGGACGACGCTCATAAACAAGACCTTCCCGCGCCTTTTGGCACTTTCTGGCACCGCTGAATTCGCGCTCACTGGCCCCACCACGCCGCTTGCGCCTGCGCTGCTTGAGGCCGGCGCATCCTGCCTTGCCGGAAGCTTGGTGACCTCGCCCGAGGAGGTCTGGGAAAAGGTGGCCGAGGGCGGAGACAGGAGCAGCTTCTGTCACGGCACGCGCATGCTGCAGCTCTCACGAGACAACCGGTAAAGCGAGGAAATCATGACGGATACTGTCAAAAATGAACTCACCGGATGGCTTCGCGAGGATCGCTCCTGCGGGGCCGGAGCCATCGTCCAGGCGGCGCGCAGCGCAGTCCCCTTTGACGCAGAGCCTCTGGAGCAGTTCCTCGTCTGGAAGCGCGAGGGACGCGATTGCCTGCTGTTCACCGTGGTCGCAGCACCGGCCGAACTGGCCCTTCCGGCCGGAGCGCGGATTGCCACCTCCGGGGACGGGCGGATGATCGGGACGCTTGGCGGCTGCGGACTCGAAACGTGGATCGACGAACGACGCGGGGATCTGCTGCGCGGGAAGGCCCGCTGCGTGCCGCTAGTTCGCGACGAGGCCGGCTGGTGGCACGAAGAGGCTGGAGAAGATTCCCTGGCGCTTCTCGTGGAGCCCCACCCAGCTCCCCTGGACGTCGTGATTTTCGGAGCTGGTAGCGTGGCCGAAAAGTTGGGACACCTGCTGCGGGTGCTGGAGATTCCTTTCCGCGTCTGCGATGACCGCCTCGATGCCAGCCTGCCCACACGCTTTCCAGCTGCCCGCGAGACGATCACGGCCCCTTATCAGGAAGCACTCGCGCGCCTATCCCTGGGCATATCTAGCCACTGCGTGGTGATGACCGCCGGTCATCGCCACGACGCCGAGGTGGCCGCCGCCTTGCTTGCGCGGCCAGAGATTCCTTACGTGGGCGTGATGCACAACCCAGCCAAGGCCATCGAGCTTGGAAAGGCCATCCGCGAACTGGGATCGGTTCCCGACGGAAGATTCCACTGCCCCATCGGGCTTTCCATCGCCCGCCAGGCGAGCGCCGAGATCGCCTTGGCGGTGGCCGCCGAGATTGTGTGCCAGGCTCGCAGCGGCACGCCATCTCACGCGCGACTGGATTGGGAAGCCTTAGCTCAGAAAAGCGTCTGATGAGCGGCGAGCGGCGCATTCTAGCGGGACTGCTTTGCCTCTTGGCAGTGCTCCTCCTGGTCGCATCGGTCTGCGGTCGCTACGGCATTCCCTGCTCCCGGCTGTGGGAGCTCGTTCGCATGCGCCTTTGCGGAGCTTCGCTTGAGGGAAATTCCGAAGCCGTGGTGTTCTTTTCGTTGCGGCTGCCGCGGCTCTTGGCTGCGGTCCTCGCGGGCACGGCGCTTTCGGCATCGGGAGCCGCCTGCCAAGCGGTGTTTCGCAACCCTATGGCCGACCCGGGACTCTTGGGCGTGAGCTCTGGAGCCGCTTGCGGAGCCGCCTTCGGGCTGCTTATGACAGATTCCATCTTGGCGGTGCAGGCCTGCGCTTTTGGCGGTGGCATCGTCGCGGCACTTGCTGCCGTGGGACTTTCGCGCCTGGTCAGTCGCGAGGGCGAGGAGACCCTCACGCTTATCCTATGCGGCATCGTCGTAAACGCCACCGCCACTGCCCTGCTCTCACTGGCCAAGGTGTGGGCCGACCCCTACAGCAAGCTGCCAGCCATCACCTTCTGGCTAATGGGAGGACTTTCCGGGGTAGATGGGCGCGATCTCCTGCACGCCGCCTGGGTAGCACCGCCCGCTCTGGCAGTGCTTTGGCTCCTGCGCGCCCCTTTGGACGCCTTGGCCTTCGGCGAGGAGGAGGCGCGTTCTCTGGGAGTGCGGGTCGCCGCTGTTCGGATGGGGGCCGTCGCTGCCAGCACTCTGCTGGTGGCCGGCTGCGTCTCGCTGTGCGGGCTGGTGGGATGGGTGGGCATCCTGGTTCCGCACTTGGCGCGTCTCTTGGTGGGGCCCCGCTTCTCGTTGCAGCTGCCCGCCTCCATCCTCCTGGGGGGCGCCTATTTGCTAGGCGTTGACACCCTCTCGCGCTCGCTCTTCCCGCTGGAAATCCCGCTGGGCATCGTCACCTCGCTGATGGGTGCTCCCGTCTTCGCGCTGCTACTGCGCAAGGGAAAGCGAGGCTGGGCATGATCCTGGAGGTGCGCGATCTGGCACTCGGGTACGGCGCTCACACGGTCGTGCAAGATGTCTCCTTCGCAGTCGGCAAGGGAGAAGTCGTCGCGCTGCTCGGACCTAATGGAGCTGGCAAGACCACCCTTTTCCGGGCCATCTTGGGAAGCGTTCCAGTGCGTTCCGGGTCGATTACGCTTAATGGACAGAAATTGTCAACGTGGACCTCGCAGGAGCGGGCCCGCAGGATGGCCTACGTTCCCCAATTACAGACGCCAGCCTTTCCCTTTCGCTGCCTGGATGCCGTCGCCCTGGGGTGCCTTCCTGGCATGGGACGCTTCGCCTGCCCCGGGACCTCGGAGCGTGCACGCGCCTTGGAGGAGCTCGAGCGTCTGGGCATCGCCCATCTGGCCGAACGCCCGATCACCGACATTTCGGGAGGTGAGCGCCAGAGGGTGCTGATCGCTCGCGCGCTATGCCAGAGAGCGCCGCTGCTGCTCCTGGACGAACCCACGGCTCACCTGGACTTCGGAGAAACTCATCGCGCCCTAAAGCTTGTACGGGAACTGGCAGACCGGGGACTCGCAGTACTTTGGACCACCCACGATCCCGACCAGGCACTGCGCCTAGCCGACCGCGCCGTGGTTCTCGATCGCGGGCAGATGCGCGCCTTCGGGCCACCCGGCGACATTCTTGATCACAACTTCTTCCTGGAGGTCTTCGGCGTGCGTGCCGAGGCCACCTCCATCACAATTTCTGATGGCCGACGAAATGCGGTCTGCCGTATGGAGAAATGAAATGCAAAGTCTTTTCCTGACTCTGGCGTTGGCAGCCGGCATAACCGCCGCAGCTCCGGTGCGCGACATGGCAGGACGGAATCTGTCCATGACACTTCCTGTCAAGAGCGTCTACAGCACATCTCCGGTGGGCGAGGTCTACATGTACACGCTGGCTCCCGAGCTGGTGTGCGGCATCTCCTGGACGCTGCGGCCGCGAGAGACGGCCTGGCTGCTGCCCAGCTACGCGAGGCTCCCCGTGCTGGGAGGATGGATGGGCAAGAGCGCCAGCGCCAATCTTGAGGAGATCGTTCGCCGGAAGCCAGGAATGATCCTCTCGATCGGAAGCCTCGACGGCCAAGCCCGCTCGCAGGCAGACCGTCTCCAGCGCCAGCTGGGACGCCCGGTGGTGATGGGAAGCTGGACCTTCGCCGAAATTCCCGCCACCTACCGGTTCTTGGGAAACTTGCTTGGGAGGAAGGTCCGCGCCGACAGCTTGGCCGCCCGCAGCCAGCAGATCCTCGACGAGGTGGCCAGGCTACGCGCTCGCGGCGCGGGAAAGCCTGTGCCGCGCGTCTACTACGCCGAGGGGCTGCGCGGCCTGGAGACCGACCCATCAGGGTCAGCGCACGCCGAGCCGCTAGGAATGGTGGGCGCCCTGAACGTGGCCCACGTACCGATGGAAAGCGGCTTTGGGCGCACCGCGGTCTCTTTTGAACAACTTCTGTCTTGGGACCCGGATTGGATTTTGGTGGGCGAAGACCATACCGACCCCTCTGCCCCAGGAACCCTTACGCGCCTAAAGGCCGACCCGCATTGGAAACTCCTGCGCGCCGTCCGCACCGGGCACATCGTGCGCATCCCGGATCTTCCCTTCAACTGGTTCGATCGTCCCCCAGCCCCCAGCCGTCTTCTGGGACTCTTGTGGCTTGAAGCCCTTCTGCATCCAGACCAGATGCCCAAAGCGCATTTTCAAAGCGAGATGCGCAGCTTCTTCCGTCAGTTTTATCACCGCAGCCTAACGCCATCCGAAGAAGCAACGCTTCTAAAGGATGCCTTTCCAGAAGCCGCGCACTGAGATTCGCTGGAAAGCATTGCAACGCCGTTGCAATACCTCAAAGGACTTAGCTAAGTCTTCGCTAATTGACATATTGCAGATTCTCTGGAAAAGGAGGCCCAAGGCCAACGTGAGAGTTCTGCTTGTGGAAGATGACCGGATGATCGGGGCCGCGGTCCGCGCCAGCCTTGAGGATGCGGACCACAGCGTCGATTGGCTGCGCAACGGCATCGACGCCGAAGACGGACTCGCCGAGCACCAATACGACGTGGTGCTCTTGGACCTGGGACTTCCCGGACAGGATGGCACCGAAGTGCTGCATGAATTGAGGCGCAGCGGCAACGAGGTACCGGTCATCGTTATGACCGCCCGGGACGGCATCGAAGACCGCGTCCTGGGGCTCGACATCGGCGCCGACGACTACATGGTCAAACCTTTCGAGATGCGCGAATTATTGGCTCGCATGCGTGCCGTCACCCGGCGTCACGGCATCGGAAGTCGCCTGACCAACGGAGTCGTGGAACTCGACCAGACGACCCACGAAGTCTTTGCTGAAGGAGCTCCGGTGCAGCTCTCGCCGCGGGAATTTTCCTTGCTGGAGGCTCTGTTGGTGCGCCCTGGCGCCATTCTTTCCCGTGCCCAACTGGAAGCTCGGATCTACGGCAGTTCCGAGGTGGTGGAAAGCAACGCCGTCGATTTTCTGATCCACGGACTGCGCAAGAAGCTCGGGGAAAATTCGATTCGCAACGTCAGGGGGATCGGTTGGACGGCACCGCGCGAACCGTGAGCAAGTCGTTGCGCCTGCGCCTTTCGGTCGGGCTCATCTCCACCACGCTGGTAGCGGCGCTCTTGGCCGGAGTCGTCTCATTTATGCTCACCTACGAGCATCTGCTGGAGCGTCAAGACGAGCAATTACGTCGCTTGGTCGCTTTGGTCGACCTTCAGTCGCACTCCCAACTAGAGCACTTCGTGCCGCTCTCCGATTCAGTTTCTTTCGTGCAGGTCGTCGATCCCAGCCGCCTCGGTCCCTCCTTACCTGCTGGAATCTGCGCCTTGAGCGAGGGGCTGCGCACCGAGTTCTGGAACGGCGAAGAGTGGCGCATCTTTGTCCACAGACGCAGCGATGGCCTGCGCGTCGTGGCAGCCCAGAAAATGTCGCGTCGCAACTCCATCGCCCGCTCCAGCGCCGCCAGAACAGCGACGCCGCTGCTTTTGCTGATGCCCTTCCTGCTGCTGCTTATCCACACCCTGATCCGCCGAAGCTTCCGGCCGCTGCTGTCGCTTGCCGCCGAGATCGACAGTCACGAGATCGACGACCTGCGCGAGATCTCCCCCGAACTGGTGCCCACCGAGGTGCGCTCCTTCGTACAGGCCATCGACGGCATGCTCGGTCGCGTCGCCCAGACGCTCTCCAGCCAGCGCCGCTTCGTGGCCGATGCCGCCCACGAATTGCGCACTCCGCTCACGGTGCTCTCGCTGCAGTCGCAGCGCCTGCGCCAGGCAGAAATGTCAGAATCTGCCCACAAAGAATTCGTCATCCTGTGCGAAGGCATCGCACGAGCCCAGCGTTTGGTGGACCAACTGCTCGCCCTGGCGCGAGCCCAGGATGCGCCCCAAGCTCCCTCCATGGCGCTGCTCGAAGAGACCGTCCGCACCGTACTTGAAGACCTGCTCCCCCTAGCTCACGCCCGCCGGATCGACCTGGGTATCGTCGAGATGCACAGCCAGGACGTGTCCGGACCTGAGAACGAGCTGCGCACGTTGGTCAAGAATGTCCTCGAAAATGCCCTGCGCTACACTCCCGAAAGTGGTTGCGTAGACGTCTCCCTGTGCTCTGACACCGAAGGGTGTGCTTGCCTGATCGTGGAGGACAACGGCCCCGGGATCCCGCTCAAGGAGCGCGAGCGCGTCTTCGATCCCTTCTACCGGATCATCGGCAACGACGATGTCGGTTCGGGACTCGGACTCTCGATCGTGCGGGCCGTCTGCGATAAGATCGGCGCGCGGGTAAAACTTATGGATTCACAAAAGGGCCACGGGCTCCGGGTCGAAGTGCGCTTCCAGGAGTCCAAGGCATGAATCTTCCTTCGCTTGCCATCCGACGGCCGGTGCTGACCTGTGTCCTTTCGATCTTCATCCTGCTCCTGGGGCTCATCGGCATGCACCAGGTGGGTGTGCGCGAATATCCGGCTATCGACCCGCCGCTCATCAGCGTCTCGGCGACCTACGCCGGAGCCAGCGCCGACGTGGTGGAACGCCAGATCGTCGAGCCTCTGGAGCAGTCGCTCAATGGCATCGACGGCATTCGCTCCATCGTCTCCCAAAGCAGCGACGGCTCAGCACGCGTCTCGGTGGAGTTCCAACTAGGTGTGGATCTTGAACGCGCCGCCAACGACGTGCGCGACCGCGTTTCGCGTGCCCGCTCGAACCTCCCCGACAGCCTCGATCCGCCCGTCGTCTCCAAGGCTGACGCCAACAACAGCCCCATCGTGCTGCTCACGGTGCAAAGTCCCACCCGCAGCCTGCTGGGCGTCTCCGAAGAGGCCGAGCGCATCCAAGAACTCTTGCAGACAATTCCTGGCGTGGCCGAAGTGGACATCTGGGGCGAGCGCAAGTACGCCATGCGCATCCGCGTCGACCCAGGCAAATTGGCGGCCCTGGGCCTTACTGTCGCCGATGTGCGATCGGCCTTGCGCCTGGAGAACGCGGACCTACCGGCCGGCTCTCTGGAGGGGAAGACCACCATGCTCTCGGTGCAGCTCAAGACCGGGCTTTCCAGCGTGGAAGACTTCCGGAAGATGGTGGTGCGCTCCAAGGGCGGAGCCACAGTCCACCTCGGCGAGGTGGCCGACGTGCGCATGGGAGCTGAAAACGAAAAGAATCTGCTCCACTGCAACGGGCAACCCATGGCCGGGCTCTCGATCCTGGCCCAGCCCGGCGCCGACCAGGTCGCCATCTCCGACGAGGTGAACAAGAGAGTTGGCGAAATCAGCCGCACCCTGCCTCCCGACATCAAGATCGGCACCGTTTACGACAACACCCGCTTTGTCCGCAAGGCCCTTTCGGAAGTGCGCGAGACCATCCTCACTGCCTTCCTCTTGGTGGTGCTCGTCATCTTCGCCTTCCTGCGCGACTGGCGGACCACGCTCATCCCGGTGCTGGCGGTGCCCATCTCGCTGGTGGGCGTCTTCTTCCCGGTGTGGATCTTCGGCTTCTCTATCAACGTACTGACTCTCTTAGGGGTGGTGCTCGCCATCGGCCTCGTCGTCGACGACACCATCGTGGTGCTTGAGAACATCTACAGCAAGGTTGAGCGGGGCATGCCGCGGCACGAGGCGGCCCTCGCTGGCGTCCAGGAAATCTTCGCGGCAGTGGTCTCCACCACTCTGGTGCTGGCTTCGGTGTTCACGCCGCTACTCTTCATGTCGGGCTTCACAGGCAAGCTCTTCCGCGAGTTCGGCGTGGTGATCGGCGCCTCGGCGCTCATCTCGGGATTTGTTGCGCTCACCCTGGGCGGCATGCTGGGAAGCCGCATGCTGCGCCCCCATGGCAAGGAAAATCGACTTCACAAGGCGACGGAACCGTTTTTTGTCAGCTTGAACGACCGCTACGGCAGACTGCTTTCCTGGGCCTTGCATCACGCCTGGGTGGCCCTTCCGGTGGTGGCGATCGCCTTCACGGCGACCTGGTTTGCCTTCCGCGCCCTTCCCCAAGAACTTTCGCCAATGGAAGACCGAAGCTCCATCCAGGTCAACGCCACCGGGCCTGAAGGTGCCACCTTCGGCTACATGGAAGCCTACATGCAGCGTCTGGCTGCCGTGGTGCAGAAGAAGGTTCCGGAGGCCGCGAGCATTCTCTACTACACCGGAGCCGGCAACCAGACCAATGGCGGCATGGTGCGCATCACCCTGAAGCCCGCCAATGAGAGGACGCGCTCCCAGCAAGAAATTGCCGGTATGCTGCAGAAAGCGGTCAGCAAGGTCGACGGCGCCACCGCCTTCGTGATGCAGGACCCGAGCATCAAGATGGGCGGTCGCACTCGCATGCCCATTCAGTTTGCCTTGCAAGCTCCTGACATCGACGCCATGCGCAAGATTCTCGGCAAGTTTGTTGGCCGAGTGCGCCAAGATACCGTCTTTTCGGCGGTCGACATCGACCTCAAATTCACCAAGCCCCAGCTCGACCTCACCGTCGACCGCGACCGCCTGCGAAGTCTCGGAACCTCTCCCAAGGCCATTGTATCGATGCTCCAGTCGAGCTACTCCGAAAGCCGCTGGGGCTACTTCCTAAAAGGGGGAAAGCAGTACCAGATCATCGGATCGATCGACAGCGCCCACCGCCAGTCCCCCCAAGGACTCCAGACCCTGATGTTGCGCTCCTCCGCCGGAGCGCTGCTGCCTATCGCTTCGCTGGTGCACATGGCCGAGCGTCCAGTTCCCCCGCAGCTCTACCGCTACGATCGCTACGTCTCGGCGACCATCGGCACCCAGCCGGCTCCGGGACACGCCATGGGCGAAGGCATCCGCCACCTCCAAGAGCTGGCTCGCGATTCCCTGCCCGAAGACTTCCACACCACCCTGGCCGGAAGTTCGCGCGACTTCGTCGAGTCTTCGGGAAGCGTGATGCAGGTGTTCCTGCTCTCGCTCCTCATCGTGTACCTGCTGCTTGCCGCCCAGTTCGAAAGCTTCCGCGACCCCTTTGTGATTCTGCTCACGGTGCCGCTAGCACTTGCCGGGGCGCTTCTTTCGCTGCTCATCTTCGGCTGCACTCTGAACATCTTCTCGGAGATCGGCCTGGTGATGCTCGTGGGACTCGTGACAAAAAATGGCATATTGATTGTCGAATTTGCTGGACAGAACCGCGGCAAAGGACTGCCGCTGTGCGAGGCTGTTCATCACGCCGCCGTGGCGCGGCTGCGCCCCATCCTTATGACCACCTTCTGCATGGTGCTCGGAACCCTTCCCATCGCCCTTGCCCTGGGGGCCGGTTCCGAAAGTCGAAAGCCCATGGGCATCGCCATCATCGGAGGACTCCTCGTGTCCCTCCTCTTCACCCTTTTCGTCGTCCCCTGCGTCTACTACCTGATCGAGTCGCTTGCCGACAAACGCGCTTCCAAGAAAGCAAGGAGCATCACACCATGAACACCGCCCGCTCGAGCCTCCTCGCCCTTTCCGCATTGCTTCCCCTTGCCCTCTCCGCATGCCAGAAGAAGGAAGCCCAGAAGCAGAAACCCCCAGCCGCCATCGCCGGATGGGTGGCTCGCGACACCCTGGTCCCCAAGAGCATCGAAGGGGTGGGGACACTCGTTCCAGATGCCCAGGTGGACATGAAGTCCGAGATCGCCGGACGCATCGTCGCGGTGGGCTTCAAGGAGGGCCAAGCGGTGCGCAAGGGGCAGTTGCTCATCAAGATTTCCGACGCCGAGTACCGCGCCGCCCGCGACAAGGCGCAAGCGAACCTCGCCTATCAGAAGCAGACGCTCGCGCGGCGCAAGCAGCAGTTGGCCATCCAAGCCGTCTCGCAGCAGGATGTCGATGCTGCCGTACAAGCCGTGGCCTCGGCCCAAGCCGACCTCGACCTGGCCGAGGCACAGCTTGCTAAGACCGCTATCCGCTCGCCATTTGATGGCAAGGTCGGGATCACTAGCGCTGCCGTCGGACAATATTTGTCGGCCGGGCAGCTGCTCGCCCAGCTCGCCAAGGTGCGTCCCATGCGGGTCGAGTTCCAGGTCCCGAGCGACCAAGTGCCGCTAGTGCACTTGGGCATGCCGCTGCGCTTTGCTGTGTGGGGAAACAAGGACATGCGCGCGGCCAAGATCTACGCGGCGGACCCCGCCGTCGACTCGGTCTCGCGCTCCCTCAAGGTGCGGGCTCTCTGGAATGGTTCCGACGAAGGACTGGTGGCCGGTTCCTCGGTGCAGGTCTCCATCCCGCTCGGGAGCGCGCGCTCCATCCTGATGCCGCCGCAAGGCCTGGGGGCCGATGCCCGCGGTCCAAGCGTCCTGGTGTTGCGAAGCGGCAAGGCCGTCCAGATGCCGGTCAAGGTCGGTCGTCGCACCGAGACGGCGGTGGAGATCGTTTCGGGCATCGCGGTGGGCGACACCGTACTCTGCAACGGGTCGGTCCCGGTGAAGGCGGGGGCGGCCATCAAGCCCTCCCGTTACCTGTGAGGCGATCATGAGTCTTGCCACCACAAGCATACGCCGGCCGGTGCTGACGTGGGTGCTCTCGGCCTTCATCCTGCTCTTGGGCGCGATCGGCCTCACCCAGCTCGGCACCCGCGAATACCCGGCCATCGACCCGCCGCTGATCACCGTCACGGCCACCTACTCCGGCGCCAGCGCCGAGGTGATCGAGAACCAGGTGACCGAGCCCTTGGAGCAGTCGCTCAACGGCATCGACGGCATCCGCTCCATCGTCTCCAAATCGAGTCAAGGAGAGGTCACGATTGAGGTCGAGTTCCTGCTTGGCACCGACCTCGAACGCGCTGCCAACGACGTGCGCGACCGCGTCTCGCGCGCCCAGCGCAACCTCCCCGCCGACGTCGAGTCGCCAGTGGTCTCCAAGGCCGACGCCAATGCCGACCCTATCCTGCTGCTTTCGGTGGCAAGCCCGACACGAGACATTCTCGACCTCTCCGATCAGGCCGAGCGCATCCAGGAGAAGCTGCAGACGGTCCCCGGCGTGGCCGAGGTGGACCTTCAGGGTGAGCGCAAGTACGCCATGCGCCTGGACTTCAATCCCGAGAAGATGGCGGCCCTGGGAGTCACCCTCAAGGACGTACAAACGGCCCTGGGCCTTGAAAACGCCGAGCTCCCGGCCGGATCCATCGAAGGGCGGACAAGTTCTGTCTCGATGCTTTCGCGCACCGGCCTCTCCAGCGTGCGGGACTTCCGCAACATGGTGGTGCGCGCCTCGAACGGCTCCATCGTGCGCCTTGCCGACTTCGCCTCCGTGCGCATGGGAGCCGAGAACGAGCGCACCCTGCTGCGCAGCAACGGAAAAGCCGTCATTGGCCTCGCGGTGCTGCCCCAGCCCGGCGCCAACCAGATCAGCATCGCCGACGAGGTAAATACGCGTCTCACGAAGCTTAGGAAGGACATCCCTGCTGACATTTCTGTGCAGGCCGCCTTCGACAACACCCGCTTCGTGCGCACCGCCCTCTCGGAAGTCCGCGAGACGCTGGCCATCGCCTTCCTGCTGGTGGTAGGGGTGATCTTCCTCTTCCTGCGCGACTGGCGCACCACGCTCATTCCGGTGCTGGCCATGCCCATCTCGCTCGTGGGCGTCTTCTTCCTCATCTGGATCCTGGGCTACTCCATCAACGTACTCACGCTGCTCGGAGTGGTGCTAGCCATCGGCCTGGTGGTGGATGACGCCATCGTGGTCCTCGAGAACATCTACGCCAAGGTGGAAAAGGGGCTTGCGCCCATGGACGCGGCCAAAGAAGGGCTCGAGGAGATCTTCGCGGCCGTTGTCTCCACCACCCTGGTGCTGGCCGCTGTGTTCACGCCCATGCTTTTTCTCTCGGGCTTCACTGGCCGTCTTTTCCGCGAGTTCGGCGTGGTGATCGGCGGTTCGGTGCTCATTTCGGGCTTTGTGGCTCTGACACTTTCTGGCATGCTCTCGAGCCGGCTGCTGCGCGAGAGGAGCCAGCCCACCCGTTTCTATGCCGCCACCGAACCCTTCTTCGTGGGGCTTTCCGACGGCTACCGCAGCCTCCTGCTTTCCTTCCTGTCGCGGCGCAAGCTTGCCCTGGCGGTGCTCGTCGCCGCCCTGGCCACCATCGCTTTGTGTTGGCGGGTGCTGCCGCGCGAACTGGCCCCGCTGGAAGACAGGAGCTCCGTCCAGGTCCAGGTGACCGGCCACGAAGGAGCTACGTACGCCTACATGGACGGCTGGATGCGTCGTTTCGACGCCGCCTTGCGTCGGGATCTCCCTGAGCTTGAAAACCTGCTGGTGCTCACGAGCAACGATGTCTCCTCGCTCAACACCGGTACGGCCACATTGACCCTGAAGCCGGTGGACGAGCGCAAGCGTTCTCAGGACGAAATTGCCGCAGAGGTCCAAAGGATCGCTGACTCGATCGACGGGGCAAGCGCCCTGGTGATCCAGGAGCCGAGCATCCGCTCCACCACCCGCACCGAGCTTCCGCTCCAGTTCGTCATCCAGGCCTCGTCTCTTGACTCGCTGCGATCTCGTCTCGAGGGGTTTGTGACGGCAGCTCGCGCTGACAGCACATTCTCTCAGGTGGACGTGGACCTCAAGTTCTCCAAGCCCCAACTCGACCTCACCGTCGACCGCGACCGGGTGCGCGACCTTGGCGTCTCGCCCCTGGACCTCGCCCAGACGCTCCAGCTGGCACTTTCCGAAGACAACTGGGGCTATTTCCAAAAGGGAGACCGCCAATACGAGATCATCGGCGCCCTGGACAGCGCCCACCGCGGCGAGCCCTCTTCGCTGCAACTTCTGTCGCTGCGTTCCTCGGCTGGAAAGCTGTTGCCTGTCTCAAGCCTCTTCCGCTCCGCCGAGCATCCGGTACCGCCCTCGCTCCCCCGCTACGACCGCTGGGCCTCGGCCACCGTGTCGGCCGACATGGCTCCCGGCCACACCCTGGGCGAAGGCGTCGAGCACATGCGTGCCATCTCCGCCACGCGGCTCTCGCCCTCCTTCCGAACCACGCTCTCTGGAAGCGCGCGCGACCTGGAGGAATCCTCAGGAAGCATCGTCCAGATCTTCCTGCTCTCGCTCCTCATCGTCTACCTCATCCTGGCGGCTCAGTTTGAGAGCTTCCGCGATCCCCTGGTGACGCTCCTGACGGTGCCTCTGGCACTAGCCGGGGCACTCTTCTCGCTCGTCCTCTTCGGCTTCAGCCTGAACATCTTCTCGGAGATCGGCCTCGTGATGCTGGTGGGGCTTGTGACAAAAAATGGCATTCTCATCGTCGAGTTCGCCAACCAGCGCCGCGAGGCGGGGCTTTCTCCCTTCGAGGCGGTGGTCGACGCCGCCTCCGCGCGACTGCGCCCTATCCTCATGACCACCCTGTGCACGGTGCTCGGAACCCTTCCCATCGCGCTCGCCCTGGGTGCCGGATCCCAGGGGCACAAGCCCATGGGAGTGGCGGTCATTGGCGGACTTCTGGTCTCGCTCTGCCTCACCCTCTTCGTGGTGCCTGCCGTCTACGTTCTCATGGCCTCCCGCCACGACCATCCTTCAGAGGTCACGGAATGATTGTCCTCCTCGCCCTTTCCCTCGCCGCCGCCGCTCCCGACACGGCAGGCCCACTTCTCACTTCGGCCGAGGCCCGCAGGATCGGCCTCGAAGCCAACCTGGCCATGCGCGGCAACCGCCTCCAGACAGAAATCGCCTCGCACCAGACGCGCGCATCCCTCGGCGGCCTCCTGCCAACGGTAAACTTCACCTCCACCGCCTCGCGAGTCGGGCCGAACTTCGCCGGTGACGTCCACACCGGAAACCCTGTCACCTCCGGTTACGGCATAGACGACCAGTGGAGCGCCGCAGTCTCGGCTCAATGGACGTTCCTGAACCCAGGCACCTGGTACCAGTGGCACGCCAACGAAGCTCAGGAGCGTTCCTCCAAGGCTCATGTGAGCGGGCAGGAGCAGCAGCTCGCCTTCGCCATCGACCAGGCCTACTACGACGTGGTGCGCCAGCAGGCACTCCTCTCAGCTCAACTGGACGCTTTGGCGGTCTCGCAACGGCGACGCGACATCGCCCGCGTCCACCGCGAGGTGGGAACCGGATCACTCCTGGAACTGCGCCAGGCCCAACTCACGGCCAATGCCGACAGTTCGGCGCTGCTTTCCCAGGAAGCGACGCTGGCACTTTCGCGGCGGAGCCTCAACGTGCTTTTGGCGCGAAGTGCCGAAGCCATATACCGGGTTACAGACTCCATTCCCGTCGCGGACCCTGGCGACAGCGCCACGCTCTGGTCCGAGGTCCTGCGGCGCTCCCCCGGTATCGCCGAGCTGGATGCCCGTCTCGAAGCCTACCGCGCTCAGGTACACGCCAATGCCGCCAGCACCTATCTCCCCACCCTTTCGGCCTTCTCGAACTACGGGTTTCTGAACCGCTGGAACGACCCATCTACCTCCAATGCCCACTGGCAAGGATTTGCCTTTGGTCTCACGCTGACGATGCCCATCTACGCCGGGGGCAGCCCAAATGCCCAGCTAGATGTCGCTCGTGCCACCCTGCGCCAGACGGAACTGGTGCGAGAGGACAGCATCCAGCAACTGCGGAAGTCCTTCTCCCAGGCCTGGACGGTCTGGAAACAGGCAAAAGCGGTGATGAACCTGGAGGAGTCAAATCTTGTCCTGGCCGACTCGACCCTCGCCACCGGCCTTGGGCAGTACGCCGCCGGGACAGTTTCTGGCATCGACCTGCGTACCACCCAGGAATTAAATCAGCAGGCGCGCGCCCGCCGCATCACGGCGCGCTACGCCGCCCGCACGGCCTCGCAGCAGTTGCTTCTGATCACATCGCGAGAACTGGCACCCTAGAAGGACTCGGCGGCTTGGTTACCAGCGAGGCATCTTGAGGCGGATGGCCTTTCGGTAGCGCGTGGCCGCGGAGATGCAGAGCACCAGTATGCTAAAGAGGATCAGGATACCAAAGCCTTCTTTGACAGAAACCAGCAGCACCTGCCGCTGGAATTCTGACACCACCTTTTCAAAGGGAAGTGCGGCTGCAAAGGTATCCTGCCCGTCGATCACCGTTCCTAGGGACTGAATGCTCTTGCGCATGCAAATCGCGAGCATCCGCTCTACCACGGCCCCACCCAGCGGATCCCCCAGATCGGTGTGTACGAACCCCATGATGCAAAGCACCTGGAAGAAGTGGTGCATCGGCACCGTCCGTGCCGCGTAGGTAGTCAGCACCACGAAGATCATCACATTGCCGGCCCCGCGCAGGAAGAGCGGCGCGATCATCGCCTCTCGCGTGGTCGCCGGAGACACCACCAGGTACATCCCGATCAGGTATCCCAGCACCATCAAAAAGCCGAGAATTGTCATGCCCCGATAGCCCACCTCAAACTTGGCAAATCCCACATAGCAAAGAACGGCTCCGAAGACAATTCCCGCCAGCACCGGCCCGTTAAGCCAGAACGTCTCCAGGGAACCGTAGTGAAGCACCCCGCTGGTGTAGCTTCGCTGCAGCACCTCCGGAGCGGCCAACAGTAGGCACAGCGCCGCGAAGAGTCCGAGGCTTGTCAGAACGTTGCGGTGCCGGAAAGCATGGAACTCGATATAGGGCTGCACGATGTAGTGGCTCCGCCACACGATGACAAGCAGCGTCACAAGAGAGGTGACGGTGACGCCGCAGATGATGTGCCCATCGAACCATTCGAAGTGTTCGCCGTAGTTCAGCACGAAGGCGATCTGCAGCAGCAAGAGCGCCCACAACGCCCCACCTAACCAGTCAATCTTCCCCATCGGAAACGGCGCCGGCAAGCGGACATAGCGTAGGAAGATGCGGGTCCCAAGAGCCACGCATAGCAGACTTCCAATGACCAGGACGTGCATGGCTTCCCATTGGAACCGGTTAGCGATGCGCCCGGCCATCATTCCCGAGAATTGAACCATCCCCAGGATGATCATGTAGATCACTGGGAAAAACTTGGCGAAGTCGCGCGTCGGAGTGATCTTGAGCTGGATCGTCGAGAAGCACTCGAAGGTCCCCAGCATGCGAATGCCGCCAGCAAAGAAGCACACCGGCACCAGGATCGCCATGGATCTTGCGTACAGGGTGATGAGGTTACAGGCCACCAATCCCAGCGAGCAGAAGAGCAGGGTGTTCTTGCCGGCAAAACTGAACTTGAGCTGAAAGAGGATCGGGAAGACCATCGTCATCCCGACCAACATGGCGTTCCCGGACATCATCACATCTTCGCGCAGTATTCCCTGGGCCCCAGCCCGCTGACTGGCCAAGGCCATGTAAACGGCTCCAGAGAACTGGAAGCTCAGCACAAAGGCGATGTAAAGCCAGAACCGCAAGGGTTCCGGCACCCATTCCTTACAGGTCGGGATCTTGTAATTCGGATCCGGTGCGTGCATGCGGCTAGTGCCTGACCTTACATTCAACGTTCATGCCCGAACGCAAATGACGCAAGTCTTCGGGACGATTCTCAGGAGTAAAACAGATTTTGACCGGCACTAGTTGCTCCACCTTGATGAAGTTGCCAGCCGAATTGTCCTGCGGCACCAGCGAGTACTGAGACCCGGTAGCGTCCGAAAGCGCACATACCTCACCCTTCAGGTGGACTCCCGAAAGGGCGTCCACCTCGATATCCACGACATTTCCCTTGGCAATGAGTGGCAGCAGGGTCTCTTTGTAGTTGGCCACCACCCACTTTTCGTCACTATTGACCACCGAAAGTAGAGGTTGGCCAGCCTGCACCAACTGGCCTTCCTGAATAGTCTTCCGACCGACCACACCGTTGCAAGGAGCTATTACCACGGTATATGACAAATTCAGTCGTGCAAGTTCCACTGCCGCTCGAGCCACCGCGATGCCAGCCGACTGCTGATTCATGCGCTTACCCTGCTCGTCCTTCACAAGCGACGTGGAGGCCTTCTGCTTCACGAGCATCTCGTAGCGGGCCTTCTGGGCCTCGTAGTTGCTCTTGGCCCCGTCAAACTGCTGCTGGGTAGCGGCACCCTTGGAGAGAAGCTTCTGGTAGCGCTCGTAGTCGCTCTTGGCGTTGTTCAAAAGTGCCTGGGCTTCATCGATGCCGGCGTCCGAGACCGAGAGGTTGTTTTGGGTGGTGGAGATGGTGGTTCCCAGGGCTGATTTGCCGATGGTGGCGTTCTGGTAGTCTGCCTCGGCCTGCGCAAGCTTCAGGCGATACTCGGCGTCCTCAATCACCACCAGCGTGTCACCTTTCTTGACCTGCTGGTACTCGTCGAAGTACACCTTTTTGACAAATCCCGACACGCGGCCATTCACCGGAACGATGTGCTGGCGAATCTGGGCGTTGTCGGTATATTCGCCACCCCAGTGGATAAAGCGGGATCCAACCCACGCCAGACCGCACAGAATCGCGGCAATAATCACGATTTCTTTCACAAGCAACTTCGTCTTCGGATTCACGTGCGTCTCCATCTTCTTCGGCGTTTCTGGTGTCTCTAGTGTCTGGCTCATAGCGTCCCCGACAGGCGCTTCAGGTTCAGCGACTGAAACACGGTGTTGATGCGGGCATTGGCCAGTTTCAGTTCGGCATCAAGCCGAGAGTTGCTCGCGTCCATCATCTCGGTGATCAAGACCACGCCGCCGGCGTAGCGCTCCGAAACCACCGCGTAGTTGGCCTCGGCATATTCGCACCCCTTCTCCAGGACCTTCAGTTCGTCGAAGGATTCGCGGTACTTCACGAGACCACTGCGGATCGCCAGAGAGGCCTGTTCGCGGGCCAGGTCGCGGGCACGGCGTGCCCCTTCCTGCTGGGCACGGACCAGGCGCAAAGTTCGATTGGCGGTGTAGAGCGAGGAGATCTCGTATTTGAGGCTGATGCCGACGTACCAGTCGTTGATGTTCTTGTCGATGGTGGGGATCTCAAAGGTGATCGGCCCGTTCAAAGCGTCCCCGGCAAAGAGCGCCACAGTGGGCAGATAGCTTGCCTTGGCGATACCCACATCCTTGGCGGCGAGGTTTTCTTTGAGGTCGGCGATCTGCAACTCCGGTAGGAATTTGTCAGCGGTGCGCTGCAGGTCTTCGGTCGTCGGAGCGGTGGGAAGAGGCGCTAGCAGCGTGGTATCAGGCTCCACCACGGTGGCTGTGGGAAGTCCCAGCAGCGTCACCAATTGGTCGTTGAGGACGGTGCGGTTGTTGTCCAGACGCAGAAGTGCAAGGGTCATGTCTTGCAGCCGCAGTTCGTGGCGAACCACGTCGTTCTTGAGGGCGGTACCGGCCTGCAGGCGATCCTCCATCTGGCGCACCAGGATCTTCTCTTCCTCCAGGTTCTTGGCGTAGACCTTGCGTTCGTTGCCGAGCTTCCAGAGGTCGAGGTAGATGCCCGCGAGCAGGTAGCGCACCTCTTGCTGATTCTTTTCGTAGGAAAGGTGGGCGAGCTTCGCCTCCAAGTGGGACTTCTCGATGGTGCCTGAGATGGCCCCACCAGCGTAAAGCACCTGCGATGCCTCCACGGCGAAGCTATTGCCGAAGTGAGGTATGGTGACGTTGGTGGTGCTCGAGAAGTCGCGACTAATGATCTGGACATCTCCGAGGTAGGATGCCGATGCCGAGACGTTAAGTTTCGGGAGCCGCGCGCTTGAGGCGACATCGGTTGCGGCTTCGGCGGCCTCTATGCCCGAGGCCAGCACCTTTAATTGTCGGCTATTGTCGGTGGCTAGGCGGTACAACTCGTCAAGGCTCAGGATTCGCGTGGGAGCCCCTTGTGCAAATGTCGCACCTGACAGCAAGGCCAAAAACGGCACAAGCATCTGTCGCTTCATCATCATTCATTCCAATCCATGGGTTTCGTGCGCAGCCAATCATGACGGCGCACGAAGATCTGGGATGCACACAAAACAGGCCTTCAATGAGAAAGGCGTTCGCGAGTCCCTAGTGAGTGATTCCAGACGCACATCCGCTCACGGAGGACATGGCTTCAAACTCAGCCATTTTGACAAATCATGTCAAAATAAAGGCCGGATCATACTGGATTTGGCAGAGGTGGTTGATTTCCAGAGAGCATTGCCGCAGACAAACGCATGGGAAGCAAGCAAGCTCACTTCGCAGATGTCGCGGGCACGATCACGTTCTCCTAATCTGAGGGCACATCCCCTCATCGCGACACAATTTAGCGCAGCACATCCGCCTCTGTCAAAGGTGGAATTAGAAGTTTCTGCATTTTCCACCAATGCACTCGAATGGATAACCCACGAAAAAGCCTCCCGTCGCGAAGGATCGGGAGGCTTGAATTCTACGGAAGCGAAGCAGGAAAGATCAGAACCTTGCGAAAGCCGATTCGTCCATTTCGTCATGCACGCCATGAGATTTTGACGGCAAGTGCGGTTTGCCCTTGGGGCGCAATGGTGCCCGATGCGGAGTCCTGGGATCCATCTCGTCGTTTCCTGTCTTGAAGTAGCGGATGGCTTGCTGGAGCTTCAGGGCCTGGCCATTCATCTCCTCGGAAGTGGCCGAGAGCTCTTCCGAGGACGAGGCGGTACTTTGGGTCGCCTGCGAAAGCTGAGTCACCGAGGTGTTGATCTGCTCTAGGCCAACATTCTGTTCCTTGGAGGCCGAACTGATTTCCTGAACCAAGTCGGCAGTCTTCTTGATGGAGGGGACCAATTCTTCGAGCAAGGCGCCGGCGCGTTCTGCCAAGGCCACCGAACTCGAAGCGACGGTACCGATTTCTTGGGCCGCCACTTGGCTGCGCTCAGCGAGCTTGCGGACCTCGGCGGCCACTACGGCAAAGCCCCTGCCATGCGTCCCGGCGCGTGCCGCCTCAATGGCGGCGTTCAAGGCCAGTAGGTTCGTCTGATAGGCGATGTCATCAATGATGCTGATCTTCTGGGCAATCTGCTTCATGGCACTTACGGTCTCGCGGACGGCCTTGCCGCCTTCGCCAGCGCGGATCGCTGCCTGGCTTGCGATGTCGTCGGTGATGCGGGAGTTCTGGGTGTTCTGCGCCACCGTGGCCGAGATTTCCTCAACAGCGGCTGAGGTCTCTTCCACATTGGCGGCCTGCTCGGTGGCCGTCTGCGAAAGCGCTTGGGACGAAGCCGCAATCTCTTCTGAAGCCGATGCCAAACCGTCGGACGAAATCTGGATGCCCTTTACGATGTCCAGAAGTTTGGCGCACATGGCATGCATATCGTGGAGGAGACTGGTCGAATCGCCGGGCTTGATCTGCACATCTACGGTGAGATCGCCTTCGGCCACGCGCTTGACCACCTCGGCAGCGTAAGCGGGTTCGCCCCCGAGCTGCCGCAACACGCTACTGGTGATGAGAATTCCCAAGAAAGCAAGCAAACCGAGGATCACCGCCGAGAGCGCTAACGACTCGATCAGCGCCTGACTGCGAATCTTCTGCGCCTCTCGAGCCGCCTTGGTGCCTAGGTCGGCATTGTACGTCTCATGTTCCTTGAAGGCGTTCCACATTGCCACGGCCATGGACGACTGGGTGAAGTAGAAGGCCGCCGCTTCATCCTCATTGCCAGCGCGGGAAAGCCCCAACGCCTTGGTCCGGATCACCTTGTAACCAGCGATGGCAGCGCGGTCCTTGGCCAGAAATTCCTTGTCCGTATTGTCGGATACCAGGGAGTCGTAATCACTCAAGGCCTTGGCGATGGCCTCGTCGTTGACCTGGATCTTGTGTTCAATCTCTTCCTTCTTGGCGAGATCCTTGGCCGAGAAGTGCTGCCAGGCCTGCGAACGCATGTCGGCCATGGCCCGAAAGGCCTCGTCGATCTTGAGGATACTCGGAACGGTGTTCTCATTGGCGTAGTTGGCGGCCGTGTAGAGGCGCATCATCTGCACGATGCCAAGCGTCGCCACCACGACCATTCCAGCGGCGGCGGCGGCGACAAGAATTGTCAAACGCTGTTTGAGAGTCATATCCGTTTCCTTGCTGAAAGATATAGCGAGGGCCAAATGACCGTGGTTGAGGGCTTCCTCAAACATGGATGACCATTTCTCTTGCGCGGTATTTCCTACCCTCGCAGTATTCCAAAGACGCAAGGCAGATGCAAGGAATTTGTACGCCGGCCGTCAGCGCAAACACTGCCCTCGCGCAATTCCCATGGACGTTCTCGCAGCCAGCGCCATCTTGACATTGCGGATGCGATCATCCTTCAAGGCGAGATTCAGGGCCAAGACGTTCACGGGGCGCTCGCTTTCTGCGTACCAGATTTTGTCCTGCGCCTGCGAGCGCACAAAGGCGGCAAGGACACTCGGATCCAAGTGGCGGACCCGCGCCACCCGTGGCGCCTGCAGCAGGGCGTTTTCCAGGGTGATGTCGGGATCAAGGCCCGAACCGGAGGCCGTCACCGCGTCGGCAGGTACGGGAACAGACTGGGGGAGCCCGTTCTCGTTGCGGTAGGCGGCCGTCCGGCCGGGAATCACGGTATCCACATAGGAGCGGTTGAGCGGACCGGCATTGCTTCCCGAGGAAGAGTCGGCAATGTATCCGGAGGCAGCCGCCGAAGGCCGCGGATGGAAAGAACCGGAATCGGAGGTGGCTTGGGCGATCTGTAGTGATCCCACGATCCGTCCATGGTCTCGGACCAGCGAGCCGCTCGCCTGAGACGGAAAGAGAATCCAGGCACCGGCCCACACGGCTGCCGGATAGGCTAGGCCCGTCAAAGCTGAAAGGAACACGAGCGCCGCGAGGGCGGGACGAAGATTGCGTTTCCAGGAATACATGTCAGACCACCTTGAGGAGGGTGAGCGCAAGGGCGATGATCTTGATGCCGACAAAGGGAGCCACCACGCCGCCCAGCCCGTAGATCAGGAGGTTGCGGCGCAAAAGCAGGCTCGCGGAGAGCGGACGGAATTTGACGCCACGCAGCGCCAGCGGAATGAGCGCCACGATGATGAGGGCGTTGAAGATGACTGCCGAAAGGATGGCGACGTTCGGGGAGCCCAGCCGCATGACGTCTAGGGCGCGCATCTGCGGGAAGGCCACCACCAGGATGGCGGGGATGATGGCGAAGTACTTAGCGATGTCGTTGGCGATCGAGAAGGTCGTGAGCGAGCCGCGCGTGAGCAGCATCTGCTTCCCCACCTCCACCACTTCCACCAGCTTTCCTGGGTTCGAGTCGAGGTCGACCATGTTGCCGGCCTCCTTGGCGGCCTGGGTGCCGGTGTTCATGGCGATGCCGACGTCCGCCTGCGCCAAGGCCGGGGCGTCATTGGTGCCGTCGCCGGTCATGGCCACCATGTGTCCGGCCGCCTGCTCCTTGCGGATCAAGGCCAGCTTGTCCTCGGGCCGGGCCTCGGCCAGGAAGTCATCCACGCCGGCCTCCTGCGCGATGGCGGCGGCCGTCAAAGGGTTGTCGCCGGTGATCATCACGGTGCGGATGCCCATGGCCCGAAAGCGCAGGAAACGCTCCGGCAAACCTTCCTTGACGATATCCTTGAGGTGGACGGTGCCCAGCACGCGCGTGGCGTCGGCCACCACCAATGGCGTACCACCCGCTTGCGAGATGCGCCGGACATCAGCTTCCACGCCAGCCGAAAGTCCTGCGTCGCAGAAAGCTGCAACCGCCTTGGCGGCTCCCTTGCGCAGACGGCGGCCGTCGGGAAGGTTCACGCCACTCATGCGCGTCTGGGCAGAAAATGGCACGAACTCGCAGGTGGACGGCGCAGACATCGAGTCAAGCCCCCGTTCGCGGGCAAGCGTCACGATGCTGCGTCCTTCTGGAGTCTCGTCGGCAATCGAGGCAACCAGAGCCGCTGCGGCAAGCTCCGTCTCCTCGACGCCCGGCGCCGGCAGAAACTCCACCGCCTGCCGATCCCCTAGGGTGATGGTGCCAGTCTTGTCCAGGAGCAGCACATCCACGTCACCCGCGGCTTCTACAGCACGTCCCGAGGTGGCCAATACATTGCGCTGAGTCAGACGATCGATGCCGGCGATGCCGATGGCCGAAAGCAGTCCTCCAATGGTGGTGGGGATGAGGCACACGAGCAGGCTCGCCAGCACCGTCACCGAGACCTCCACACCGACCCAGTGCGCGAAGGGACGGAAGGTTACCACCACCAAGAGAAAGATAAGGGTGAGGGCCGAGAGCAGGATGGACAAGGCGATCTCGTTGGGAGTCTTCTGCCGCTTGGCACCTTCGATGAGCCGGATCATGCGATCCATGAAGCCCTCGCCAGGATCGGCTGTGACGAGCACCACCAGGCGATCGGAGAGCACCGTGGTGCCGCCGGTGACGGCGCTGCGATCGCCTCCCGCTTCTCGGACCACCGGTGCCGATTCCCCGGTGATGGCCGATTCGTTCACGGTGGCTGCACCTTCGATCACTTCGCCATCGGCGGGAATCGTCTGCCCCGCCTCCACGACCACACGATCCCCTTTGCGCAGGAGCTCGGCCGCCACCGTCTGCTCGCCACCGTCTTGGAGGCGTCGCGCCAGCACGCTGCGTCGAGAGGCACGCAAGGAATCCGCTTGGGCCTTGCCGCGCCCTTCGGCCATGGCCTCGGCGAAGTTGGCGAAGAGCACTGTAAACCAGAGCCAGGCAGCGATCTGGACCGCAAAGGAAAGTGGCGCCCCGCGGGTGGCCAGGAAAGCAATGTCCAGAGTGGTAAGCAGGGCTCCCACCGCGGTGGTGAACATCACCGGATTGCGCCACAGCGTGGTGGGCTTCAATTTGACAAAACTCTGCCGCAGCGCAGGCACCACGATGGTGCGATCGAACAAAGAGCGATCTGTGGTCTTCATGAGATGCCTTTCAGAACAGGATGTTCGAACTGACCATGAGGAAGTGCTCGACCACAGGGCCGAGAACCAGGGCCGGCAGATAGGTGAGAGCTCCGACGATCACAATTGTCCCCAAGAGGAGGCTTGCGAAGGTGAAGCCATGGGCCGGGAAGGAACCGGCTCCAGGAGGAGCGGGAATCTTGTCCACAAAGCTGCCAGCGATCGCGAGCACCGGAACGATCACGGCAAAGCGCCCCACCAGCATTCCCAAGGCAAGCAGGACATTGTACCAAGGCACGTTGGCCGAAAGTCCCGCGAAGGCCGAGCCGTTGTTGGCCACCGCCGAACTGAAGGCGTAAAGGATCTCCGAGAAGCCATGCGGCCCCTGGTTAGCCACACCTGCCGCACCCCAGTGACTGGATGCGGGGATGGCCGTGAGCACCAGTGTGCAGAATGCCTGAGCCAGGATCGCCACGCAGGCAAGTTTCACCTCCCGAGCTCCGATCTTGCGCCCGGCGTATTCCGGGGTCCGGCCGACCATGAGGCCCGCAATGAAGATCCCCAGCAGCACAAAAATGATCATGCCGTAGAGTCCGGCCCCCACCCCCCCGAACACCACCTCTCCCAGGTGCAGATTGAAGAGCGGCACCAAGCCACCCAGCGGGGTAAAGGAGTCATGCATGGCGTTGACGGCACCGCAGGAGGCGTCGGTGGTCACGGTGGCAAAGAGCGAGGATCCGAAGATGCCAAAGCGCGTCTCCTTGCCCTCCCAGTTGCCCATGGCCGCCACCCCGTGGCTAATCACGTGCGGATTTCCCGCCGACTCGAAGTGCCAGCACGCAAGCACTCCCACCAGGAAGAGCGAGAACATGACAGCCCACACCGTCCAGCCGTGGCGACGTTCGCCGAGCTTGTCGCCCAGCCACCACACGAGCCCGGAGGGGATCAGGAAGATGGACAGAATTTGTACAAAGTTCGAGAGAGCCGTCGGGTTCTCGAAGGGATGCGCGCTGTTGGCGTTGAAGAAACCGCCGCCGTTGGTCCCCAACATTTTGATGGCCTCCTGCGAAGCCACCGGCCCCATGGACAGGTGCTGGACGCCTCCAGAAAGGCCCACGACGCTGCGGTAGGCGTGGAAGTCCATGATCACTCCCTGCGACACCAGGAAGAGCGCGAACACGAAGGCCAGCGGCAGCAGCAGCCGCACGTGGATGCGCACTACGTCGACCCAGAAGTTCCCCAGAGCCGTCGCGCCGCGACCGGAAAGGCCGCGCACCACGGCCGCCGCCACGGCAATGCCGGTGGCCGCCGAGGTGAAGTTGTGGGTGGCTAGGCCAATCATCTGCGAGAAGTAGGAGAGGGTGTTCTCGCCCGCGTAGCTCTGCCAGTTGGTGTTGGTCGCAAAGCTCACCGCCGTGTTGAGGGCCAGGTGCCACGAGAGGCCGGAAAATCCTTGCGGATTGAGTGGCAGAACGCCTTGCAGCATGAGCACCAGGAAGGTGAAGAGCATCCCGGCAACATTGAAGAGGAGGACCGAAGCGACCCACCCCTTCCAATCCTGTCCTTTGGAGCTGTCGATCCCGAAGAAGCGGTAGGCGACTCGCTCTATTGGTAGACAAAATCTGTCAAACCGAGAAGGGACGGCAGGGTCTAAAACCGAACGCAACCAGAGCCCGACAGGCTTGGCGGTGGCCAGAAGAATGCCTGAAAAGAGAAGCAGTTGAATCCATCCGGAGAGTTCCATGGCAGTGACCTTTCAGAAGTCTTCCGGGCGCAAGAGCGTCCAAAAGAGGTAGACGGCGAGGCACGCCGCGACGGTGACATCAAGCACGAGTTCCATGTCAGGGCCTTTCGCTTTCCAGCGCACGCGGACCGTGCACTGGGATGGAATCGGGACAGAGGCAGTCATGATGCGGCGTCGGGCGCAGATGCATGGCCTGCCCCTTCCCTACCACGAACACAAAGGCAAGCAGAAGCCCCCAGAGAAGGATTCCCGCGACCAGCCAGCGCCGCGTAGACGATGCGTTCATTGTCCTGTCCTCCGAAGAGCCGAGGCCGGTACTTCCGGCCGTGTCGGCTTTGCCACCTACAAGGGCAAAGCCCGGGCCAATTCTCCAGCGACCAGCACAGGACGATTTTCACGGCAAACGGGAACGTGCTTCGTGCACATTGCAAGGCGAATTACGGCGAGGCAGCTTGCAATCTGCAAAGACGCGTCCCCAGCCTTCCCGCACCGGCTCCCTTCATGGCTACCTTAGCCCACATGAGCTATCCGACCATCCGTACCGACTTCTCCCAGGTTCCCGCTCCCTGCTACGTCCTGGAAGAGGCGCGGCTGCGCGCCAACCTGGAGCTGCTCGCGCGGGTGAGCCGCGAGAGCGGAGCCAAGATCATCTGCGCCCTCAAGGGGTACTCCTTCTGGCGCTCCTTCCCTCTGGTGCGACAATATCTGCCCGGCGCCACCGCGAGCTCCCTCAACGAGGCGCGCCTGGCCCGCGAGGAGATGGACGGCGAGGTGCACGTGTACGCCCCGGCCTACGCCCCCGACGAGTTCGACGAGCTCTTGGGGCTTTCGGACCACATCACCTACAACAGCTTCTCCCAGTGGCGGATGTTCCGCGACCAGAATCTGTCGCACCCGCGCCGCCCTTCCCCCGGGATCCGCGTGAACCCCGAGTACAGCCAGGTGGAGACCGACCTCTACAACCCCTGCGCCCCCTTCTCGCGACTGGGCGTCACCCGCAAGGAGTTTCGCGAAAGCGAACTCGAAGGGATCGAGGGGTTGCACGTACACGCCCTGTGCGAGCAGAATTCCGACGCCTTCGAGGGGCTGCTCGGGGCCTTCGAGGAGCGCTTCGGACAGTTCCTGTCGCAAATGAAGTGGGTGAACTTCGGCGGCGGCCACCACATCACCCGCGAGGACTACGACGTGCCGCGCCTGGTGCGGGTCCTGCAAGGCTTCAGGACCCGCCACTCCCATCTCCAGGTGATCCTGGAACCTGGCGAGGCGGTGGGCTGGCGCACCGGAGAACTCGTGGCCACGGTGCTCGACGTGGTGCGAAACGGCATGGACATCGCGATCCTGGACGTCTCCCCGAGCGCCCACATGCCCGACTGCCTGGAAATGCCCTACCGCCCCGACATCCTCGGCGGCTTTCCCGCCGGACAGATGCCGCACACTTACCGGCTGGGCGGCGGCACCTGCCTAGCCGGGGACGTGCTGGGCGACTGGAGCTTCGAGAAGCCGCTGCAGGCAGGCGATCAGTTGGTGTTCCTGGACATGATCCACTACACCATGGTGAAGACCACCTTCTTCAACGGCGTGCGACACCCCTCGATCGCCACCTGGCACGAGGACGGGAGCTTGGAGATGCACAAGGTCTTCGGTTATCCCGAATTCCGCGCCAAGCTGGGGTGAATCTGATTATTCGCCGCACATCATGCGGTGAATGGATGCTATATTCGCCGCAGGCTCATGTACATCCACGAACAACCGGACTGGCCCAACTTCACTTGGCAAGACCAGAGGCTGGTCGCTCCTCTTGAGCGATTGCATCGTCTCCATGGTCGGCTCCTGGGGCGGCTGGATGCTTTAGGGGCGTTGCCAGAAACCGCGATCGATCATCTGACCCAAGATGTCGTCCGGTCTGCGGAAATCGAGGGCGAAGCCTTGGATGCACGGCAAGTCCGCTCTTCCGTCGCGCGGCGGTTGGGCGTTACGATACCGGATATGCTTCCCACAAACCAAGATGTGGAAGGCATGGTGGACCTGACATTCGATTCGATCCATCATTGCCACGAGCCATTGACGCAAGCCCGTATGCAGGCTTGGCACGGAGCCATGTTTCCAACTGGGCGCAGTGGCCTTTATCAAATTCAGGTAGGGGCATGGCGAGATGATTCCTTAGGCCCCATGCAGGTGGTCTCTGGAGGCTTTGGACAAGAACGCATTCATTTTCAAGCCCCCGATGCCAAACGCATCCCTCAAGAGATGAATCACTTCCTTGCATGGTATGAAACCGCATCAGATTGTGATTCCATCCTAAAGGCAGCTATTGCGCATCTTTGGTTTGTAACGATCCATCCCTTTGATGATGGCAATGGACGCATCGCGCGGGCGCTTACTGATCTTCTGTTAGCTCGCATGGATGGAGCCAATCTCCGCTTCTACAGCTTGTCAAGTCAGATCTTGGCAGAACGTGAAGCATATTACCGGATCTTGGAATTTACCCAAAGTGGAGATTTGGAGATCACGGAATGGCTATTGTGGTTTGTGGGATGCTTTGAACATGCTCTGAAAAATGCTGAAGAAACCCTTCAAAAAGTGCTGATACGGCACCGTTTCTGGCATCAGCATGGAGATCTGGCGTTCAATGAACGGCATCGGAAACTATTGAATCTTCTGCTAGATAGCTTTGAGGGCAAACTTACTACGGGAAAGTGGGCGAAAATCGCACATTGTTCCACAGATACGGCGCTGCGAGATATCCAATTTCTTTTGGAGCATCAAATTCTGGTGAAGGACTTGTCCGGTGGCCGCAGTACGAATTATGAGCTCAACGCTAGCTCCTGATCGCTGACGGCTGGATTCCTCTGAACTCCCGCCCCATTTCTTGGCTCAATGAGATATTTTTAGACTTCACCCCTTAAGGAGCCGTCACGCAAGAATCACCCCAAAGGCCGGAACCAAACCACCTCTATGAACTGTTCAGCTTGGTCCTCAGCTTGCTGTCGGTGGGGATACTCGTTGCCTCAACGTTCCTCAATACCAGCGGACCGATAGAAAACGTCCTAATTATTGCTGACGATTTCCTATGCGTTTTTTTCTTCTGCGACTTTATTCGTTCGTTTATCCGTGCCAAATCTAAATGGAAGTACTTCGTCACGTGGGGATGGATTGATTTAATTTCCAGCATACCGAATATCTCTTTCTTGAGATACGGAAGATTTGCTAGAATAACAAGGATTCTTAGAGTACTACGGGGCACAAGATCAATACGCACGATTATTAAGATGGTTCTTTATCATAGGGCGCAAAGCGTGATGCTTGCATCAATCCTCATATTCGCTACATTCGTTTTATTTGGCTCCATCGGTGTTCTGCAATTCGAAAATGATCCAGAATCAAATATTCGCACAGCAGGAGACGCTATCTGGTGGGCGATTGCTACAATGACGACGGTAGGATATGGAGATATCTATCCAATCACGGCAGAGGGAAGAGTTCTCGGAATCGTCTTGATGATTGCAGGAGTCGGGATTTTCGGGACAGTTACGGGATTGATTGCGTCTCTATTTTTCAAAACGAACGCTAAAACTGTAACAAACGAAGATATCATGAGCGAATTGAAAAGGCTGAGAGAAGAGGTAAAGGAACTAAAAGGTGAATCATAAAACATCCACAAACGCACAATATCAGTCTTTGGTTCAATAAGTGAAATTTTGGAATATCGGGGCTTGCTTATTTTCCATCTTCACCCCATAACAGTTTTGTTCTTCGCTTCTTAACAATAATTCATTTTTCGCCTTTTATCTGCCCTCCCCACTCGACCACGGTAAACCCGCGACGAAGCGGCTTTACCAAGACAGGGGGATGCAAGGAGACAGGCTCCGTCAATTTCCGGAAGGAGAGCGCCACGCGCAACAAGGTTGTTGGTGCAGGAGAGATGTCCAGCGGATGTGCTTTGGCAAATTCCTGGTCAAAGAATTGAATCATCACCCAAGGCGAGTTCACCAGTGAATGCATCCAGAATGTTACACATTCTTGACGCTCACGATAATTTAGGCCTTTGAGTTCCAACAACGAATCCAAGGCTCGCGGGAATTCACTGCCACGGACCACCACACCGGTATCTGAAGAGGGTGGAGTCCAGTTCTTCCCCTCCCAATAGAGGCCATAGAATTCCTTGCCCGTCTTGCGCTCCACCAAACGACCATCCGGGTATGCCTGTACCTGCCACATCCCCGAATCGTCCTTGGGATAGGCCATCGCCAATGACGAAACCGGACCGATTCGGACATCCACGGGCATCGCCGAATCAGGGTAGAGATAAATCATGGGCTTGAGGATAGACACACTAGTTGCAGGGCACTGTGATGAATAGATATACCTTGAGAGATCACAAGACTTTCCATTCTGTTTTACTGAATCAGAATGAACTTTTTGGATAATTCCAGGCATTCCACCTACCTGACAATACCTTACCAATTCATTTTTCCGCAAAGGCCTTACTTTTACCATTGTCGGCCGATAAGGAACGCCATCGCAGTTTAGTCTAGCAACGACAGTATAAGCAAGCCCAGTTTCTTTTTCACCGAACATCCAAATAAAATCAAGATTTCCTCCTCGTATCTTGTAATTATTTGGCGGACTATAAAAATAATCCATCACACTCGGACCATTTTTCCCCTCCCGAACAAGATACGTCAAACCAGAAGTATCAGACTCTGACCTCATTAGGGTATACAAAACACCTCTAAATCGAATCAGCTTAGAAGATAGGCACCGAGAAGGATCAAACGCCACACCAGAAACAATCCGACTGACTTTTGTCAGCAAGTCTATATTTGCATCAACACGGCAGCTGGCATCTTTCCGAAATACCACATCCCCAGCAGAAGCACCGCACAATAGTAAAAGAGGGTCTAGTCCGGAATTAGTGGGAAACGTCGTTTTGGGCTGAATTTTGTGGAGGTAGTTTTCTTTTCATGGACAGCACCGAGCTCTATCAGCGTCTGCTAGGCCTTCATGCTCCTTGGCGTGTTA
>Ga0302287_10000117_pt1 | contig 56822 bp, 48 predicted proteins | sample III_Fen_E2_4_FD_200452 | JGI IMG/M metagenome (GOLD analysis project Ga0302287, IMG submission 200452) | Peat permafrost microbial communities from Stordalen Mire near Abisko, Sweden - III_Fen_E2_4 | ecosystem: Environmental > Terrestrial > Soil > Wetlands > Permafrost | place: Sweden: Abisko... | reverse complement strand
GTAACGTGCTCGGTGCAGGTCAAGGTCAGAATGTAGCACGCCAAGTGGCTCTCGCTTGCGGCCTTGATGTGCCCGCCTTCACCATCAACAAGGTGTGCGGCTCGGGTCTTAAGACTGTGCATCTCGCTTGGCAAGCTATCGCTCTTGGTGAAGCCGAGATTATGGTTGCTGGTGGAACAGAGAACATGGATCAAGCCCCTTACGTGATGCCCAAGGAGGCTCGCTTCGGTGGACTTCGCATGGGCAATGCAACCATCGTCGACACCATGATCAAAGATGGTCTCTGGTGCGCAAGCAACGATTATCACATGGGTATCACCGCTGAAAACTTGGCGAAGAAATATGGCATCACTCGCGAAGCGCAAGATGCATTTGCTTTGCAGTCCCAACAGCGCGCACAGTCAGCAATCGCTGCAGGCCTTTTCAAACCAGAAATTGCAGCCGTCGTAATCAAAGAAAAGAAAGAGACCAAGACCTTTGAGACCGATGAACATCCACGCGCAACCACTGCAGAAGCACTCGCGAAACTGCGCCCAGCCTTTGACCCAGCAGGCACGGTGACCGCTGGCAACGCTTCGGGAATCAACGATGGCGCAGCAGCTTTGATTCTCGCTTCTGAAGATGCTGTGAAGCGTTTAGGCCTTACGCCCATTGCTCGTATTGTGGGTTTTGGTACCGCCTCCGTAGATCCATCCATCATGGGTTGGGGGCCTGTTCCTGCCATTCAAAATCTGGTGAAGAAGACGGGCATCGATCTATCCAAGATCAACCGTTTTGAGCTAAACGAAGCTTTTGCATCGCAGTCTCTCGCTGTGGCAAAGGGCTTGGGCATCGAAGATCGCAACGCGGACATTAACGTGCGCGGTGGTGCTATCGCTCTCGGTCACCCCATTGGTGCTTCGGGCGCGCGCATTTTGGTGTCTCTCTTGCATGGCCTGCGTCAAGACAAGCAAAAGCTTGGCATCGCGGCGCTTTGCATCGGTGGTGGTCAAGGGATTTCTGCAATGGTCGAAGCACTTTAAGAGCTTCAGTACACTAAGCGTACTTAGCAAAAGGATTAATGACAATGAGTATCAATAAAGTTGCCGTCATTGGCGCAGGCACCATGGGTGCTGGAATTGCTGCCGTCGTTTCTTTGCACAATGAAGTCGTCCTCGTGGACGTCTCTGCAGAGCAATTGCAAAAAGCCATCGCAAACGTTGAAAAAACTTTGGCCAAGTGGCTCGAAAAGGGCATCATCACAGCAGACGCATCCACAGCTGCGCGTGCACGCCTTGCTACATCTACGACCATGGATCCAATCTCCGCAGTAGATCTCGTGATCGAAGCGGTGCCCGAAGTCATGGAAATCAAGAAGTCCGTGTTCTCTAAGCTTTCTGCCGTAGTGCGCAAAGACACCATCGTTGCATCTAACACGTCGGGGCTCAACATTTCAGAAATGGCTGTTCTCCTAGAGAATCCTAGCCGCGTGCTCGGTGTGCATTTCTTTAATCCCGTGCCTGTGATGAAACTGGTGGAAGTGATTCGCGCAAAAACCACCGACGAGACCGTGTTCCGCACGGCTTTCGAGTGGATCAAAAAGATTGGCAAAGATCCCGTGGAAATCCGCGAGTATCCTGGCTTTGTGGTGAATCGCATTTTGATTCCAATGATCAACGAAGCCGCTTGGACATTGGCTGACGGCGTCGCTTCGGCTTCCGATATCGACAAGGCAATGAAGCTCGGTGCAAATCACCCAATTGGCCCATTAGCATTGGCTGATATGATTGGTATCGACGTGTGCTTGGCGATTATGGAAAACCTCGAAGCTCAGTTGCCCGCAGGCAAAAAGTACGAACCAGCACCCGCATTACGCGAGCTCGCAGCAGCCAAAAAGCTTGGCCGCAAGACTGGTGAAGGCTTCTTCAAATATTGAGAGTTACCATGAGCTACACGCACTTTACCGTTACCAATCCCGAAGCAGGCCTTGCTGTTGTTACGCTGACACCGATTGCCGGCACCAAGGTATTTCAATTTTCGAGCGAAAAACTGCGTGAGCTTGTGAAGGTTTTCGATGACCTCGAAGCCAATCCAGAGCTGAAGGCTGTAGTGCTCACAGGTACAGGCCGCATTTTTGCTGCCGGTGCAGACATTCCCGAAATGCGCACCATCACGGAAGGCAACAACAAGGTTTCCGAAGGCACTGTCTTTGCAGAAACCGGCCACGCAACAATGGATCGCATTGAAAACTCGCGTCTGTTTGTGATCGCAGCCTTTAATGGCAGCGCAGTGGGTGGTGGTTGCGAAACCGGACTTGCTTGCGATTGGCGCATTGCAGTTGAAAGCGCAAAGCTCGGCCAACCAGAAATCAACTTGGGACTCATTCCTGGTTGGGGTGGCTCACGTCGCCTAGAACGCCTTGTGGGGCCTGCCCGCGCACGCTTGTTGATCCTCACTGGGGAACTCATTGGCGCAAAGACAGCACAAGAATGGGGTCTAGTGCAAGACGTTGTCGCAGATGATGCATTGCTTGAATCTGCCTTTACCGTTGCGCGTAAGGTGCTTGGCAAGTCCAGTCTCATCCTTGGCTATTGCAAGAAAGCCACGGTGGGTGGATCTATTTTGAGCGACAAAGACGCCCAGAAACTCGAACAGAAATTGTTTGGAGAATGCTTCGGTACTGCAGACACTAAGGAAGGCCTCGCAGCGTTCTTAGAAAAGCGTGCAGCCGCATTTACGAACCGTTAAGCCTTTTTGAATAAGGTCTCTTCATTTTGAAGCTCTGGGAAACCAAGGCTTTTTTTTTGGAAATTATCGGTTTAACTCCACGCATACATCAAACTAGACTTTGATCCGCAAGGATTCAAAACTATCGCGTAACGAAACCTTACCATTCTTTTCATTTCGCAGGAGCAACGGACTTCGCGGAAGCAAGCGAAGATGAGGACTGCACAGTTGCTGAAGAGCTTGGCTTGTTGGCGGAGCTAGACGTTGCGGGAGCACTCACCGAACGAGCCGACGAAGATGACGATGGAGTTGCGCAGCCCGTCTTGCATTGATCAAGCGCCCATTCTTCTTCGTGGATCATCACACCTTTTTCGAAAAGGCGTTGCTTGCCATTCTTAGCACCCTTGAAATACTCACCTTCTTGCAAAATCACACCGGCATCATCGTAGTTGCGAACCATGCCATTAGGGCGACCATCTTGAAAAGCCATCTCCGCCTTGGGCTTACCGTTTGGCCACCAGATCTTAAGATTTCCATCGAGGCGACCATCCTTGTACCAAAGTTCACGAGTGAGAATCTTGTTTTCCCATAAGCGCACAACGCCATTCAGTTTCCCTGCAGACCAGGTTTCCTCGGACTCAGGAGAACCATCTTCGCCATATGTCTTTTGTAACCCTTCGTATTCACCGGCCTTATAATTCTTCTCGTAAAGCAAGGTTCCCTTGGTGTCCCATTCGCGAGCCAAGCCTTCTTCTTCGTCATCTTTGTAGGTCAAGTCTTTCCAAACCTTGCCGTTGGGAAAGAAAGACTTCCATGGACCATTGAGCTTACCATTCGCATAGGTACCTGAATGCGCAACTTGCCCATTGGGATGATATGACTCGTAATGTCCTTCGCGGATTTTGGTGCCCTTCTGCACCGTGAACATCATGGTTAAATGATCGGTGCCCGCAATGCGTTCACGCACCGTATCCAAAGGAACCGCGGCGAACGTTGTTGCAGCAAAAACAAGGGCAAAGAAGATGCTCAGGATCGAATGTTTCATGCAGGAAATGTATGAAATTCAGGGGGTGTGGAAAGTGGAGATTTGCAACATCTAACCCACACTAGGCATCTCAACGCGCGTGGCTAGTGGACGACACGTGGTGTATAAACTCCCGCAACCAAGCAGAGCTTGGGCGGGGTTATTAAGTGGAGAATTGCGATTTCTAGCCCAAAAGAAACTCCCCTGTGTACTCCACTATAGAACTCTGGAACTCTCAACTATTCCCACAACTTCCCACTCATCCCTTTACAGGGTTCGATCGGTCGCCTCTTTCCATGGTTCACTTGGTCGCATAGCCTTTGGACAACCGCTTGGAATGAGGTTTTTTGTACATTGAGGCTTCAATTGAGAGAACGATGAAAGTCACTTTTTTAAATCCGCCTTATCACCCAATGTTCAGCCGCGAGTCACGCAGTCCTTGTGTGACCAAATCCAGTACGCTTTATTGGCCCATGTTCCTTGCTTATGCTGCTGGATTCACGGAAGCTGATGGAAACTCGATTCAGTTGATCGACTCGCCTGCGATGGATATTGACCTTGCGCAAACCTTGGATCGCATCACAGATTTTGGCCCTGACTTTCTTGTGCTTGGCGTTTCTACGCCCAGTATTCTCAACGATCTTCAAGTGGTGCACGCACTCAAAGAGCGTTTCCACAAACCCATTGCGATTATGGGAACCCATGCGACGGCAGAGCCCATCGAATCGTTAGAGATGGAAGAACATCTGGATTTCTGTGTAATCGGTGAAGCTGATGCAACAGTGCGCAAATTGGTTCGCTATTTACGTGGTGATGGCGTGCAGAGTTTATACGAAATCCCTGGCATTGCATGGCGCGAAAACGGTCAAGTCAAGCGCAATCCCGAAGGTCCCAAGATCGAAAATCTTGATGAGATTCCTTGGGTTTCCAAAGTCTACTACGAGCATTTATATAGTTGCTACAAACGCTATTTCTATGGCGCGAACTTAAACCCATTACTCGTGATTCTTTCGGGACGCGGCTGCCCACACCGTTGCACATATTGCGTGGTGCCACAAACAATCACAGGCCACGTGTATCGCAAGCGCAGTCCCAAAGATGTGGTCGATGAGCTTGAATACATCAAATCGCATTTTGCAGAACTCGGCGAAGTGTTTTTTGAAGATGATACTTTCACAGCAGACCCCCGCCACACCAAGGCAATTTGCGAAGAAATTCTGGCACGCAAGTTGAAAATCACGTGGTCTGCAAATGCACGCGCTGACGTGCCCGAAGACTTGTTGCGACTAATGCGCAAAGCGGGCTTACGCGAGCTGTGCGTAGGCTTTGAATCCGCTAGTCCCGAAGTTCTCAAGAGCGTAAAGAAGGGTCTTAAAGAAGGCAATTCCGAAAAGTTTATGATCGCAGCCCGCAAAACTGGCGTGTTGATTCATGGTTGCTTTATGGTCGGAAACCCCAGTGATACCAAGGCTACCCTTGAACTCACCTTGGACATGGCGAAGACTTTAAATCCAAACACAGCACAGTTCTACCCCATTATGGCGTACCCAGGAACCGAAGCCTACCAAGAGGCGCTAAGCACTGGCGCTCTAAGCTCCAAGGACTACAGCCAGTGGCTCGATAAAGACGGTTTTCACCGCACCACAATTCATCGTGATGGACTATCCAGCCAAGACTTGGTTGATTTTTGCGACCGAGCTCGCCGCGAATTCTATTTGCGTCCAGGCTACATCTTTAAGCAGGGCATCATGGCTCTTATGGATTCTCACGAGCGTTACCGTGTGATCCGTGGCTTTGGAACCTTGGTCAAACACTTGTTCCGCAAGCATGGCGAACTCACTCCCACAGGGCAATCAGGCGATGAGGCTGTTGCATTCCGCCAAGCACCGTCGAATAAAGGGTGAGGGAGAATTGAAAGTTGAGAGATGAAAATTGAGAATTGAAAGAGTAAAATGTAACGTGTTTACTCTGTCCCAGAATGAAATTGCTTGTACTGGAAATGCGGCGGCAAGTATCCCGCGGTTCCTCTGCACTTTCAATTTTCAACTTTCAATTTTACTCTTGCCTCTTGTATTTGTCTGAGGATTTCTAATGGCATTTAAAATTGGTTTCATGGCTTCGGGTGGTGGCTCGAATTTTCAGGCAATCTTGGCTCATATTCAAGATGGAACGCTCGCTAATGTGAGTGCAGAATTTTTGCTGACCAACAACTCTAAGTGTGGCGCGGTGGCAAAAGCACAAGCCGCTGGAATCCCTGTTTTCCATGTGTCTAACGTGACTCACCCAGATTCAGAAAAATTTACCGCAGCCTTGCTCAAGCCCATTGAAGATTACGACATTGACCTGCTGGTGCTTGCTGGCTATATGAAACGCATTCCCAATAAGTTGGTAGAAAAACTTCCACTTCGAATCATCAACATTCACCCCTCATTGTTGCCAAGCTTTGGTGGTGCAGGGCTTTGGGGACACCATGTTCACGAAGCTGTGGTTGAAGCGGGCGCAAGAGTATCTGGCCCTACAGTTCATTTTGTAGATGGAGTCTACGACCATGGCCGCATTATTGCGCAGCGTGCAATTTCAGTAACAGCACTCGACACGCCCGAAATTGTGGCCGAAAAGGTTTTGCAGCAAGAACACGATATTTACTGGCGCGTGGTCAAAGCCTTTGCCGAAGGGCTTGTGCAAGTGCAGGCTGGCCGCGTTATTTGCGACGTTCAATAAGTGCGAAGTACCATGCGTACCAAGCAGCCCAATCCCTTTGAATTCATGTCTCCCAAGGCGGGCGAGCTTTTTTTACAGAGCACATACCCTAGCGCATGCATCATTGGAATCGATGAAGCGGGGCGCGGTCCTTTAGCTGGCCCAGTAGTCGCTGCAGCAGTAATCCTAGCGGGCATCGACGACATTTCGGGGCTTAATGATTCCAAAAAATTAAGCGAAGAAAAACGCGAAGCTTTGTTCCCATTAATTCAAGAGCGCGTAATTGCATGGGCTATTGCCGAAGCGAGCCCTGCAGAAATTGATTGCGTGAATATTTTGCAAGCAGACTTTTTGGCTATGCGCCGCTGCCTTGTGGCTCTAGGTATAAGAGGCATTGAATGCGCAAGCCCAACCCACGAAACCCGTACCCAAGTTTGGAGCCGAGGCAAATATTCTGGAAGCTCTTGTATTCTCGCAGTCGATGGCAATCTAAAAATTGCGGGTGTGAATTCGGATCTACAGATTCCTGTAGTGAAAGGCGATGGCCATGTGGCAAGCATTGCGGCGGCTTCGATTTTAGCCAAGGTGCACCGCGATCGGCAGATGTGTATTATGGACTCTAACTATCCACAATATGGTTTCGCAGGGCACAAAGGCTACCCTACCCCTGCGCACCTCGATGCGATCAGGGCTCACGGCCTTTGCCCCGAACATCGCCGCAGTTTTCAACCGAAAAGTCTAGAGCAGCTTAATTTATTTTAAGACCCCTTTAGCGAGATAATTCTCCGTCTTTTTTCTTGGGCACATTCACCTTGAACGAGCCCTTTAAATAATCAAGCCCGCGGTTTCCACCCTTGGTAGCAAAGGCTCCGACGATGAAAATATTTTCGTCGCTAATGGGCAAATTTTCATCCATAAGAGCTTTGATCGCCTTAGGAATTCCAGGTTCGAGATCGGCCACGGGGTTACCGTCGAAGACCGGTTTGCCAAGCTGTGCAGACGCGAGCGCAACAATTTCAGGATCGGGTGGCACCGGTGTTTTGCCATAGTAGCCAAGCACCATATTGCCGTAGCCTTCTGCGATTTTCTTCCATGCCCCAAGCATAGTGTTTGCATAAGCTTGTTGGAAATAAAATTGTGACATGGGCGTGACTGCAGCACCGAAGCCTCCGCGCGCAATGCATTCCATCATCGCATCAATGACTTCGGGGTAACGTTGAAAAGTGCCAGCCTCGCGCATCATAAGCGTATTGGCTGTGAGAGCACCGCCGGGCATGGGAGTAAAGAGCACTTCAGAATTAATTCCCAGCGCCTCGGGCGGAAACTCATAATCCTTGAAGCATTCCTTCGCGATTTTATTGGCTTCGTGCAGCTTCGGTATGTTCAAGTCCAGATCGTAATCAGTGCCTTTCAAAACGTGCCAAAGAGAAAATAAATCGGGCTGGGAATTGCCACCGCTCAAGGGCGCGCGGGCAAGGCATACACCATCACAACCAGCTTCGATCGCAGCGAGATATTGCGAAATGCCTGTACCGCAAGTGTCGTGAGTATGCATACGTAATTCGATTTTTGCGCCCAACATTTGTCGTGCTGCGCGAAAGGTATCGTAAACTTTTCGCGGATTCGAGGTGCCCGACGCATCTTTAAAACACACGCTCGAAAAAGGAATATTAGCGTCAAGAATCTTGCGCAAAGTCTGAATATAAAACTCAGCATCATGTACACCAGCGCTACCTTTCGGAAGCTCCATCATGGTTACCGTGACTTCGTGCTCAAGGCCTGCATCGTGAATATACTGCCCGGAAATAATCAGGTTATTCACGTCATTGAGGGCGTCAAAATTTCGGATACGAGTGATGCCGTGCTTTTTGAAAACTTTTGCATGCAATTCAATCATATCGCGAGGTTGCTTATCGAGAGCGACAACATTGATTCCGCGAGCTAGTGTCTGCAATTTTAACTCAGGACCAACAGCTGCGCGAAAGGCTTCCATCATATCAAAGGATGATTCTCCGCAATACAAGAAAGGCGCTTGGAACCTTGCTCCACCACCGGCTTCAAAGTGCGTAATGCCAGCAGCCTTGGCAGACTCAATGGCAGGAATAAAATCCTTGGTCAGCACGCGCGCGCCAAATACGGATTGGAATCCATCGCGAAAGCTTGTGTCTTGAAAAAGAATTTTTTTCATGCCAATCCCAAGTTAAGTGAAGTGAAAATATAAGTGTAGGGAAAGGGAATGACTCTTATAACCCCATCTCCTAGAAATGCGACGAACTCCTGAGCGCAAGTCATGCATGCAGTGTTAATGTTCCCGATCCAGAATCAAATGGTGAATCTATATTGATTTCATGAAGGCGATATACCTGTACTTAGTTGTCATTGCGGTAGCTTTGAGCTCGCAATCTTGTGGCATGTTTAAGAGCAATAAGTCAACGTCTAGTTCTTCGGTTTCCGAGTTCAATTCATCCTCTTCGGCGGTGAAAGACACCACGCGAGCTGAGATTTTTTATGGTGACACGTTGCGCTTAAAAGACTCGCTAGCATATAGGGTGCGCGATTCAATACACAGCAATAATCGCTGGAATGTTTTTATTGGCAAGTTACCCAAAGGCTCTGTTCTGCATCTTGGAGTGAAGGCTGGGAACCTAGGCGGGAGTAGCGCTAAATTCCGTATCAAGAGTGAACTTGGCGCAATCATGCTACCCACCGATACAATTCGCAATGGTTCGTATCAGAATTATTCTCTCGCTGGCGATTCGACTTATGTGCTCAATCACTTCATTGCAACTGATACGGCTTACTACTACCTAGAGGTTGAAGCAACGCGTATCTCTACGGATACAGTGGCAGACTTTAAGGCATCGATCAGTATCGACACAGCGTATTATCAATACACGGGGAAGGAAGGCGACATTGCGCTCCCAGCCAATAAGGATCTACAGGCGTTCATTATTCTGGATCGTGAGAGTGTGGCAAGCTTTCATTTTTCTGCGGTGGCTGGCGATAATTTGACTCTCGTTTCGCGCGGGCAAAATTTAAATGGCGTAGTGCTCTACGATAGCACGAATGCAGTGGTGGATTCAGCCCAGGTGAGTTTGCGCCGTCAGCTTCTACCGCAAGGACCCACAAGCTGGAAGGTGAAAGTGAGTACCATGACTCCGCAATATGATCGCGGTAATTACGCATTCTTCACGCTTACTCTCACCTCGATCAAGCTTAATAAGGGGGAATATTTTGTAAACCCCGATACCATGCCTAGACCTGGTGACACTTTGCATGTTAACCGCAAGGGTTCGGAAACCTCGGGCTGGGATGTGCGCCACGATCACTATCTGTGGCTGGGCTCGCTCGCTTCCGGTGACTCACTAATGGTGTGGTACGGTATGCAAGGCTTAGCGAATATTACCAAGTCCATGAGCATTCTGGATTCCAAGGGAAATGTGGTGACGACTTTGGGAACTGTGTTGACGACCAATTGGAGCCGTCAAGATCCGAGCGTGTTTGTAGCACCTAGCGCGGGTGGATACTATTTGCACTATGTGGGAATCGGCAGCGACAATACGAATTGGGTGGATCCTAGTTATACGCTGCATTTACAAGCGATGGTGCAAAAGCCAGGCTCGGTGCAAACATGGGCAATTACACCTCACACGGTCACGTTCCATAAGGGTGACGTGATTTATTTGGACTCGGCCGTTTCAGTGAAGGCTGTGGCGCCAACTACAGCAAGCCAGCATTACGTGTCCTTGATTCCTCGTGCCGAGCGCAACATTATCCGAGATAGTATTGATATCGCTTTTGCTGCACAGGGCTCCGTGATTGGAAATGCGGTGCTTTCTCGCTGGGTTAAGGCGGTGGACACAACAGTTGCAGGAAATCCGATCCACCTGATTATGCAGTCTGTCGCGGATCCTCAGAAACTGGACACTTGTCTTGTCACCATTGCTCCTTGATTATGTACAATACGTACAAAGCACCCAGCGCATTTCTACTTTGAGGATTTTTAGTTGTTTCAGATCTGTATTTTGTGTTTGCCGATGATTTTGGTATCTTTGTCGGATGCCTTCGAACCCGCTGGGGTTTTTTGCTGACTGATTTATGTATTCACCTTGTTCACCCCTGCCTAGAGGCCCCATGGAACTAGCTCTTCATTCCTTCCATATTCCAGTGATGGGTACTGGGTTTACCGCAGATACGCCAGTGCGCGTGGCTCCTTACGGAATTTCTTCGGTAATTTCCTTAGTTGACGACCTTTTACTAGAAAAGATTCGCGAACATTATTGCCGTGAGAATCAACTCGGCTTTGAGCCCATTCCACGCAAGGCCGAAGATGGGCGCGCAAAGCGGATTACGGCATATCTGAATCTTGTTCATGATTTAGTTGTGAGTAAGATCGAGTCCATTCGCTCAATGCCTTTTTTTGATGGCAACGAGAAAGACCGCTACTTCCGCCTTTTGCCGGATACAAGTCCGCTAAAGCAGGGCTGGATTCAAATGATGGCAATGCCCCACGGCTCAGAACGCGATGCATTGCAAGCGCAACTGAGCGCACAAATGGGTGCAGGCTCCATTGATGTGAATATCATGGTGAAGCTCGACAAGATGAATCGAGATGCCCAAGGCCACCTATTACCAGACGAATTTTCTGACGCAAAAGCCGCGCTCCGTGGCTACGCCAATTCCAAGTTGAACTCCTGCATTGTTTTTAGTGCTGGAATCAACCAAGGCCTTTACAACTATATGTCGCAGTTCCGTGACTTCTACCGCGATGCCATGGGCAATGTGAAGAAGCGCATTGTAATCAAGGTGAGCGACTTCCGTTCTGCGATGATTCAAGGTCGCTTCTTGGCTCGTAAGGGTCTTGAGGTTCATGAATTTCGTATTGAGTCTGGATTGAATTGTGGTGGCCATGCCTTTGCTTCTAACGGAACATTGCTTGCAAGCATCCTCAAAGAAGTTCGCGAAAAACGCGACCAGTTGGTGGAACAATTTAAGCCATTAGTGCAGAAGTATTATGCGTCGATGGGTTGGGATCTTGCTCCTCTCGCCTTGGATCGCCAACCTTTGGTGACTGTGCAAGGCGGTATTGGAACCTACGGTGAAGACGTGCGTATGCGCGAGTATTTTGGCATGAATCGCACCGGTTGGGCAACTCCATTCCTACTCGTACCTGAAGCAACAGCTGTTGATGCGGTAACTCGCGACCAACTCGCACGCGCTACTGAAGCCGACTTGTATTTGAGCGATGCCTCTCCTTTAGGCGTTCCTTTTAACAACTTGCGCAACTCTGGTTCCGAACAATGGCACACGCGCAATGCAGCTGCAGGCCGCCCAGGTTCGCCTTGCCCCAAGAATTTTTTGATATCGAACACGGAATTCACCGAGCTTCCTATTTGCACAGCAAGCAATGCGTATCAAAAACGCAAGCTGAGCGAAATCGAAGCCTCCCCTGAATCCGAAGACACGAAAGATACGCTACGCCGCAAAGTTTTGGAAAAGGCTTGCATCTGCGACCACCTTGCCAATAGCGCATTAATTGAGCTGGGAGAAGCCCGCGACGGCTGGACAGCTCCTCAAGCTATTTGCCCAGGTCCAAATCTCGCTTGGTTTAACCGCAGCTATTCTCTCGAAGAAATGATCGATCATATTTATGGTCGCCGTGAATCGTTAGTGCCTCGCGAGCGCCCACATATGTTTGTCAAAGAAATTTCGATGACTGTAGATTGGTTCGAAAAGCAAGCTAGCCAATGGGATGGCACCGAAGAGGTGCTCAATTATCTCCGCTCATGCGCACAAAATATTGAAGCGGGAATGGCAGACAGCATCGAAGTTGCGAAAGAAAAGCCTTACCGCGACGAAAATTTGGCAAGCGTGGTTCCGGGTGTTGCTCGCGAACGCGCTCGCCTAACTTCTCGCCTTGAAGCGCTGAATGCACAATGGGTGAAACTAGCCAGTGAGCTGGTAGAAAAATAATAGCCGCTCTTGCTGAAAATGAAATAAGCCCGCGTACATCACGCGGGCTTATTTTTATGTTCCCTGGTTCTCGGGCTTCGGGCAATGCGCCCGCACCTTCAAGGGAACATGGTCGATTCATACCTGAATTCGTGCGAGAGGCTTTCTGCTCCTGCGGCCATGCGTAACGATTCGAGGCGATAGTTCAGGATATGACCTGCACCGACTACCCCGGGATCGCACAGCTCGGACAAAGCATTCATCACAGAATCAGGAACCTCTTCGTGCTGCACCACAGAGAACCCCATGGAGCGGAAGTAAAATTCCGCCTGGCACGTAAAGAGGAACACGGATCCAACGCCTAAACCAGCAGAGAAATCAAGAATGCCACCTGCCAATTTTCGACCCAGACCCAATCCACGGAACCCAGGAACCACAGCCAGCGAATGTCCTATTGCTACGGAACCCTGGACGATCATTCCGACAACACCTACAACACAGCGCCCCGACCGAGCCACCAAGAAAGTATCCATATCGGATATTTCAAGATTTCCCGAGGGCAATCCGCATTCGGCGAGGACCGTGAGGACCTCTTTGTAATCGTTGCGTGTTGCTTTCTCGATGATCATAATTTTAATCTACTCCTTTCCTAAGTGATGTTATGTTATCGCAACAATCTTTGTGGTACAACATGAATTGATGCTTGGTGGAATATTCCTTTTGCGAATCTTTGCTTTTACGCGATATTTCAGAGTACCATGAGTTACATCAGCGTGTGTGCGGGTATCTTTTGTGACGAGAATCACTAAATGATTGACTCAGGCGAACTGTTTTTATAGAGGACAACATGAATGCTTGGCACGGATATCTTGGAGTAGCTGTCGCGATTCTAGCCTGGGGATCATACACAGTTCCCTTGAAGAGAACAGCAGGCTTGTCTCCAGTGTGGTTTCAAGTGTGGCTTAGCATGGGGATTGGCGCGAGTTCTCTGCTGTTTGGACTTTATCATGGGTTTCCGAGTTTTTCACTGTGGGGAATTGTATCGGGAATCGCATGGACTGCAGGAGCTGCGTGCTCATTTTTTGCGGTGCAAAAGGAAGGACTTTCCGGAGCCTCAACTCGTTGGATGGGCACAGGAATTTTGGTCTCATTCCTCAGCGGCATTTTGGTGTTGCATGAACACGTTTCGCTGGCTTTTGGTCTTCCAGGTGTAGCGTTGCTTTTGCTTGGGCTACTCTTGGTTTCCAAAGCTGGTGATAGCACTGGTGACACGGCGTTTAAGCCTTGGAAATACTGGCGTTCCGTATTTGCTGGGCTTGTATTTGGAACCTATCTATTGCCCATGCAAATTGCTCATGTGGAATCGATGAATTTTGTGGCTCCCATGGGAGCAGGCATACTAATCGGTGGCATCGCTCTTGCGCTAGTTTTTAAGCCTAACGCAAGCCCTGGACTTAGATTCGTGAGCATTGGTTGTGGACTTGCATGGAATTGCGCCAACGTAGGTAGCTTATGGGCTGTGCAGGGTTTAGGATTCGCGGTCGGTTTCCCTCTGACTCAACTTGCGCTTCTTGTGTCCATCGGTTTGGGAGTCTTTGTTTTTCATGAGTCTCCGCTTCCCAAACAGCGCAAAATACTTGCGGCTGCAGCTGCAAGCTTGCTCCTGGGTGCAGGTCTTTTAGGCTTGTCGCACTAGTAGTTTGCAGGAACAGTTTTTTGCGGCGCACAAAATTTAAATTGTGCCGATGAATACTAAAATCTCTGTTGATACTCTCATGACCGAATCCGGAGTTTCCTTCGGTACTAGTGGTGCACGCGGTATTGTCCAAGCAATGACAGACAAAGTTTGCTGGGTCTACACCAAAGCATTTTTGCAATACATCAAAAGCAAAGATCCTGCGACAGATACACTCGCGATCGGTGGTGATTTGCGCCCAAGCACTGCGCGCATTATGGCCGCTTGTGCCCATGCAGCAACGCATGCCGGCTGGACAGTCGTCAATTGTGGATACCTTCCTTCACCAGCCCTTGCTCTGTATGGCTTAGAGAAGTCTGTGCCCTCATTGATGGTGACTGGAAGCCATATTCCTGCGGACCGCAACGGCATCAAGTTTAATACCGCACAAGGTGAGATCACCAAAGAAGACGAGACAGGAATCCGCAGTCAAGTGGTCGAAATTCCTGCAGGGGTAATCGATATTTTAGGTGGCCTAACTAAGCGCCATAAGCCGCCAACAGCGAAGCCTCGCCCAGCCCAAGCCTACATTGAGCGCTACATCAAATTCTTTGGCGTAGGTGCTTTGCATGGATTGCGCATTGGCTTATATGAACACTCCACTGTTGGTCGCGACATTGCTCACGAAGTTCTGGCCGGACTCGGTGCAAAAGTAACGCCATTCAATCGCTCTGAAACCTTTGTGCCAGTAGACACAGAAGCCATTCGCATGGTCGATATTGAAATTGCCCGCCGCAGCTGTGTGAAAGGACAATTCGATGCAATCGTTTCCATGGATGGAGACGCAGATCGTCCTTTGCTCTCTGATGAAAAAGGTACGTGGCTTCGTGGCGATGTGCTGGGAATCCTTGCAGCGAAAGCCCTCGGCATCACACGCATCGCAATTCCTGTATCGTGCAATAGTGCCGCTGAATTGTGCAATTCATTCGAAAAAATTGAACGCACTCGCATTGGTTCGCCCTATGTTATCGCTAGCATGGAAAAGCTTGTGAAAGGTGAAGCAAAGGTCGCCGGCTATGAAGCCAATGGGGGCTTTTTATTAATGACACCGCTTATCGAAAATGGACAAACATTGCGCGCCTTACCCACTCGCGATGCGTTGTTACCAATTATCGCAGTACTCCGTTGGGCGTTGCACTACAAGGTGGGAGTAAGCGATCTGCTGCGCACCCTACCCCCGCGTTACACCACATCAAATCGTCTCAAAGAATTTCCAACTGCGCGTGGCCTAGCTTGCGTAGAGGCTTTTTCCAAGGGCACCAAAGCATCCATTAAGTCTCGTGCAAAGAAATGGTTCGGTGAAATCGTGGGTGGCATTCTAACGGAAGTCGATAAAACCGATGGTCTGCGCATGACTTTTGATAATGGTGAAATTGTGCATCTGCGCCCATCGGGAAATGCTCCGGAACTTCGTTGCTACAATGAAGCCAACACGCAAGTACGCGCCGAAGAGCTCTGCAAACATTGCATTGAAGTTATGGACAAATGGCGCGACGAAAGCGTAGAAATTTAAGAGGATTCCGATGCCACACAAACTCATTTCTCGTCCGCTTGGAAACATTGAACGCCTCGTGATTCAGCACGAATCTGGTGCCGAGCTTGATGTACTGAGTGGCCGCGGAGGCTGTTTAGTGGGTTGGCGTGTTGTGCGTAAAGGACATGTTTGCGAGCTGCTCGATGGCTATACTAGCGAAGCGGATTTAAATGAACGCTACTATTCCTCGCATTGTGGCGCACGTCTATCTCCCTTTCCTAACCGAATCAAAGATGGCTGTTGGACCATACAGGGCAAGGCTTACCAGCTCGACAAAAATTTCCCGTGGGAAAATGGGCACGCGATTCATGGGTTGCTCTTTGATTTGTCTTGGGTAAAAACTGACTTTGTATGTAATGGAGACGTTGCCGAACTAAGACTTGAGTGTGACTATGATGGAAGCCACCCTGGATTTCCATTTGCATACAAAGCGAGTACGCGCTATTCCCTTACCGCACAAGGCTTCACGGTCGAAAGTGATGTGATGAATTTAGGCACACAAACCCTTCCATTTGGCGAGGGCTGGCATCCATATTTCCGCACCGGTGCAAAAGTCGATAATGCGGTTTTGCAATTTGGCTCACCCGTAGTAAAGCTTGAAGTAGATGAGCGTTCCATTCCTACCGGTGCTTCGGCGCTCGATGAAGATTTTCAAGATCCTACTCGCATTGGAGAACGCGGATTCAATACCTGTTGGAAATTCACAGGATCCGATGGCACAGCAGAAATATTTCTTTCCGATGCAGCGACCGGCATCGCTTATCGCTATTGGCAAGAGCGCCGTTCAAGTCAATACGATTACATCCAACTGTACATTCCACCGCACCGTGAATCTCTTGCTATAGAACCCATGACCTGCCCACCAGATGTGCTCAATAACCATCTAGGCTTGATCACGCTTGCGCCCGGTGAATCGCACACCATGTGCTTCGGCGTTGAATTGAAGTAAGGTTTCCCTCACATTGAGAGTTGTCAAGCCTTTTTTATTGAAGGCTTGTGAGAGCTTTTCGCTTCTTGGATTTCTTGAGTCCAACATGGAACCTAAAGTAATTCCTTAAAGAATTCTTTAACGATACACTTAGTGGAGACCGCTTGTCGACAATATGGGGTGACCATGCGCGAAGCCACTTGTTCAAAAATGATCGTTGTCTCTGCAATGCTCGCAATGAGCTTGCAGACAAATGCGGCTGTAGTAAGCCAAACGATCAGCCTCCAAGCTGCGCAAAACTTCTTTCAACAAGCGGCCGCTTACATGAAGAGCCAAGACTCTACGATGGATAGCGTAGATGTTTCCAACCTCACGATCCAAAGCGTCACCGTGCATAAGGGAGCTAATGGGGCCGACAATTTTTACACCGTTAACTTTGCTCCACAAGGGTGGGTGCACATTTCTGCAGAAGATGACGCAGTGCCTGTGCTCGGATATTCGTTGACCGGTAAGGCTGCTCCCGCAGATATAGTGAGTGCAGCCGGCGTTCAGGATTTACTCTCGCAATACACAAACTTGATTGACTCTGTACGCGCGGTTACACCCGATAATCCTGTGACCAAAGCTCTGTGGCAAGAACTCTTAGCAGGAACGGTTGCTGCCCAAGATTCCCTTGTGGGAGCGGGTGGCGCAGTCACCGCAGATTTTAAGCCAGCCACATCAACTATCGTGGTATATCCATTATTGCAAACGATCTGGAATCAAGATTACCCTTACAACATGTATGCACCTGCAGCTACTGGAGGCCCTGGAGGCCATGCTTGGGCTGGTTGCACAGCGGTTTCAACATCGCAAGTCATGAAATATTTTCAACATCCAACAGCAGGTGTGGGCACTCATAATGGCGTTGACTTTTCAACTGCAGCTTATGATTACAAGTCTATGCCCGATAGCTCTGGCAATTCAAATACTGCACGCCTTATGCGTGATGTTGGGGCTGCAGTCGATATGAACTATAGCGCAAGCGGATCCTCTGCTTACACTAGCGCAATTGCCAACGCACTGCGCACCTACTTCTTATACGATCCAAACCTCGTTTATCGACAAGCTTACTCAATGACATCGAGCAACTGGGCTGCAAACCTCAAGAACGAGCTTGATGCGGGACGCCCTGTAATCTACGAAGGTTTTGGAACTGGAGGGCATTCATTTGTTCTCGATGGATACACCTCTGCGGGCTACTTTCACTTCAATTTTGGCTGGAGTGGTTACGCAAATGGGTACTACAGCCTAGGTGATATCAGCCCTGGTTCGTACAATTTCACCAACGGTCAAGGCGCTATTTTTGGCGTAAAGCCAGCAACCTACGCACCTTCGAGCGGCCAAGTCCTTGCTGCGACGACAGCCACTGGTCAAGTTTTTATTACGGGCGATTTGCTGACTTGGGTTAGCTACTCCACACCTGCGACTTGGACTAAAATGACTGCGGTGATGTCCTCTGTGAAACCCGCTGATTTGAACGGCGATGGATTTATGAATGAGTTGGTTGGCATTGGTCGCGATGGATACCTCTATCAAACATTGAACCGCTCTACTTGGGCAAAAGTTAAGGCTGGTGTAAAGCTAGTTGTCCCTTGTGATCTAGATGGCAATGGGAAGGTGAACGACCTAGTGATCCTTGATGCTGCAGGTGCTGTGTGGTATTCCATTGCGGGTGGAACATTCACCAAAATTGCTGGTGTAGTCGCGCAGGATATAATGACAATCGACATCAATAAATCAGGAAAGAAAACAGGAATTCTTGCCGCGAACTACTCGACCAAAAAATTCTACACCTCAACCAATCAAAGTACGTGGAGCACAGGTTATACAATCCCAACCAACGTCACTAAGATTCAAGTTTGGGACGCAGACAAAGATGGATACGAAAACAACTTAGTCGCCCAAACCTCAACAGGCATTCTCAGCAAGAGCAATGACCTTACCACATGGACAAAGATGAATGGCACCATGGTACAGCTGGTTCCTGCGGATCTTGCTGGCGCAGGGAGCAATCGCAACTTAGTGGGTCGCTCCTCTGCGGGCGCGGTATTCACACTTACAGATACCACGTGGACGGCAGTTCCTGGAGCTAGCGTTGCGAATATTATTGTGGGTGATTTTGATGGCAATGGAAAGCTGAATGATATCGCAGGAAGCACCGCTGCAGGCCTTGTATATGTTTCGATCGCAGGTGGTTCTTGGTATCACGTGAATGACGCTTACACTGGTCTAGTTGCTATGGATGTACAAAGCAAAGGGCATCTGCAAGACTTAGTGGGAATTAATTCCTCTGGATATCCATATTACACAACGAATGTTTTAGGCACTTGGATCGGAAGTCCACAAGCCATGATTTCTTTAGATCGCAATCATGACGGACACCTAACCGACCTTGCTGTGCTTGATAATGTGGGCTCACTCTTTTATTCAGAAGGCTCAAAAGCGTGGTCGTTGTTAAAAATTCCCGAGCCTTTTTACCGAGTCATTCCTGCCGATTTAAATAGCTCAGGATATAATGACGGTGTAGTTGCCATAGGTCTCACCAGTAAGAATGTGTATGTGTCTAGCGATCTTGTTGCTTGGAAAAAAATGCCCACGACCTCGAAAATAGAATGGGTTGCTATGGCCGATTTAAAGCGCACGGGAAAGCGAACAAGCCTTGTGGCAACTGGTGCTGACGGCTCTGTATGGACATCTGCAAAGGCTGACACTTTGCTAAAAATTTCCGGAGCAATGAAAAAAGTTGTTGCCATGGATTTGAATGCCGACGGCTTTGAAGATGATTTGCTTGCAATTAAGGCCGACCTTACCCTATGGAAGAGCGTGGGCGCAACTGGCACATGGACGCAGCTTGGCGCAACAACACATTCTGCCAAAGACATCGTTCCTTATGATGCCAAGGGATCGGGAACCAATCAAGCCATAGCAATCATTGGCACCAATGGTATTGTGGCATTGAGTTCAGATTTTACAACGTGGACAACGCAAGGGAAAGCAGCTACAAATCTTTGGATGGCCGATCTTGGTCATACCGGCAAAAGCCAAGACATAGTGATCATTGGAACCGATGCAAAGATATGGCAGCGCAAGGCTAGCACATCTGCATGGACTTATGTCTCTTCGAGCTACAAGACACTTGCCATTGGTGACTTTAGCTTGCAGATCAACAACAATGGATCGCTCAAGTCCGTGGGTGCTAACGCCTCTGCGACAATTGCCCCTAGTGAAAAAGCGGGCTCCTCAACGAGCACAGAAGCCATGCAGATCAAGCTCCGCGGAGGGCAGGAAATTGAACTCACGACATCCGCAAATAGTGGCCAAGTGAAAGTGATTTGGGCTGAAGCCAATGGGCGCATACAGACCCTATACGAAGGTTCTGCAGGCACTGGTGGCCGTGTGCTGATTTCACTCGCTCCAATGGCGCACAGCTTTGGCTATATCGTGGCTCGCGATTCCCAAGGACATATTGCACGCATGGGAATGATGCGGTAGAAAAGTGGAGAGTGGAAAGATTACCTTCCGAACAGCTTTCCAATACCGCTAGAGATGCGGTTTAAAATTTGGCCAGCACCACCTTGGGAAGAATCGCTTGAGTTGCCATTGCCGCGGGAATTACCACCGCGACCACCGCCGCCATTACCACCACTGTTTCCACCACCACTGTTTCCACCTGCGTAGCCACCACCTTGACCGCCGAAATTTCTTCCACGATTGTTGGTGCGAGGTTGGTGATGATTGGGCCGTGCACGTTGGCCTGGCCATTGTTCGCGCGGATCGCGACTCTCATGGCTCACACCGCTTTGCGATTCACCACGTGCAGTACCACCACCAAGAGGAGTGTTACGAATAGCATTTCCGCGAGGTGCGTTGCCTTGTGTATTCTGCGATGCAACGCGAGGACCATTATGGCGATCTCGGCGAGGAGCCTGTGAAGACTGAACGCGCTGATCGGCTGGATTGCCTTGGGATTGTTGGCGCGGAGGGTTTCCACCACGTCCGCCACGGCCACGATTATTTTGTGAACGTACAGGTTGTGGCGCTTCAATACCGCGCGCGGGTTCTGCAGCTTCGGGCATCATCTCAAAGCCAACAGGGGTATCCTTCACAGGAATCTGAATGCGGGTTAAACGCTCAATCTGGCGAAGTTCATCGCGCTCGTCTGGGCTACAGAATGCAACCGCAATTCCCGAAGCTCCCGCACGTGCGGTACGACCAATGCGATGCACATACGTTTCAGGAACATCGGGCAAATCGTAGTTGAACACATGGCTCACACCATCAACATCGATTCCACGCGCAGCAATATCGGTTGCGACCAACACGCGCAGCATACCGTCTTTAAATCCGCCCAAGGCCTTCTGCCGATGGGTTTGCGACTTGTTGCCATGAATTGCAGCCGCTTCAATGCCAGCGCGCAAAAGGCTTTCTGCCACACGATTCGCCACATGCTTCATGCGGGTAAACACCAACGCACGCGTGATCGACTCGTCATCCAATAACTTACGAAGCAACGCGGTCTTGGACTTTTGCCCAACAAAATACAGGCTCTGCTCAATACGCTCAATCGGCGTACTTGCAGGCACCACCTCGACTCGCACCGGTTGGCGCAAAATTGTATTCGCGAGCGTGGCAATCTCGTTTGGCATCGTTGCCGAGAAAAACAAATTCTGACGACGCGCAGGCAACATCGCAATCACCTTGCGGATGTCGTGAATAAAACCCATGTCAAGCATGCGATCGGCTTCATCTAACACAAAAATTTCTAGACGCTTTAGATGCAAAGAACCTTGTTGGATCAAGTCCATTAAGCGACCCGGAGTTGCCACCAAGATATCAACGCCGCGCTCAAGCGCAGCCTTCTGCGGAGCATCACCGACACCACCAAAAATACAGGTGGAGCGCAATGGCAAATGCCGACCATAATTGCGGAAACTTTCTTCCACTTGAATTGCAAGTTCTCGCGTTGGAGCAAGCACAAGAGCGCGTGCGGTGCGTGGTTCGCGAGCATGCCCAGCCTCGCTTAATCGTTGCAAAATCGGAAGTGCAAAAGCGGCGGTCTTTCCGGTACCTGTCTGTGCAATGCCGAGAAGATCTTTGCCTTCTAGCACAGGTGGAATCGCCTTGGACTGGATGGGAGTCGGCGTTTCATAACCTTCTTCTTCTAAAGCACGAAGCAGGTGCGGATCGAGATTCAGTTCTGTGAATAAAATAAGAGACTCCTGCACCCAGTGGTGCGTTGACTGAAACGCGCAATGTAGAATTTGGCAAAACCTAGAGCTTTTGTAGGAGAAACATCGATTGTCGGAGCATGATTTGGAAAAAAATTCTTTCCCATGTTTGTCCTTAATAGACCATGCATCCTGAATGTCGAACTGCGTAAGAATGGAGTTACTTTTAGAACGAACGAGACATTACAAAAATCCCACGGTAAGTATAACAGGGCTCTGCCCACGGTGTTCCTCTGCATGGCACAAGTATCTCCCAAAATCATTGCTTGGATCTGGTCGCAAGGCTGGATTCAAAAGGGTGGAGAGTTACCCTCGGCACATAAGATCGCCGAAGCGTACGGCGTTTCTATTCGACAAGTTCTGCGCGCTCTGCATGAGTTTGCTGCGCTGGGAATTCTTGAGATCCAACCTGGGGGACGCATTGCTGTGGTCTCAGCGAATCCAAGCAATACCTTGCAAAGTAAGCCCCAACCACCCGCTGAAATTTTCGTTGCAGAAAAATTGCGCAATGGCATTGCGGAAGGAAAATTCCGTGTAGGCGAACCCTTGCCCAAGGCGACTTGGCTTTGCATGGATTGGAAAATTTCCACCCGTTCCCTCGCCTTTGCCTGTAGGCGCTTGGCCCGTGAGCAATTGCTCCGCAAGCAAGGAAAAAGTTGGATCGTTGGAGCTGCCCCCACCCATAAGCCTAGCGCACCAGCCACATCACGCAATGCGATTGTTGTGGTGTGCAATCGGCCCAGAGAATGGGCTGAGTTTCATAGCAACCTTCTCGACGATATGGCGCGCACTTTTGAGATGGAAGCGAATCGTTTGGGCGTGCGCTTAATTCCTGTGCTGACGGGTGCCGAAGAGGTGGCGCAAGTATTTCCCCATGGGCGCACACAAATTCGCCGCTGCATTCAAGAACTGGGCGCCTCGTTCCGTGGCATATTTTTGACCCCGCGCCTCGACGACTTACCCGAATTCGATGACTGGTGCACGTGGCTTTCAGGATTTAACGCTCCCGTAGTTTGGATGCAAGACTACGACCCCAATCGCCCGCCACCCCTTGCTGCACAAAAGATTTACCGCATCAGCTACGGAGCTTGGGTCGACGCAAGCATGCTCACCGAAGCCGATTTAGCCATGCAAGCCTTGCACGAAAAAGGCCACCGTGATGTGGTGTTTGCTTGTAACGATCCCAAGGTCTATCACTGGTTTCGCCTACGTGCCACTGAGCTGCGGAAGCGCGCCGAAAAATTTGGCATGACTTTGCATTGCATTGAAAAGAACGTGAGCGATCAAGCGCTCATGAAACTTGTGCTGGCAACCCCCAAAGCGACAGCGCTGTTAGCACCCAATGATCGCTTCGCCGTGCGTTACTGGCAAGTCCTTGCGGAACAAGGCGTGCGAATTCCTCGCGATCTCTCTATGGTCTCATTTGATAACCTCGCGGACTTGCATCCATTTCCAATTTCATCGGTGGATTTTGGCATGGCAACCTTGGGCTACCAAGCTTTCCATCTTTTGTTGGGCGATGTTCCCGTGCATGCGCATAAAGGCCGACACCTTATGGGAGTAAGCCGCTTGGTCGACAACGGATCTATTGCGAAACCTCGCTCGCAAAGGAAATTGCACGACAACATCGCGCCATAAATATTTCCATTGAAATAAGCACCTTGGAATCCAAGATGCTTTTGAGGGAAGGGAGAGGCTTCTTGCCCTAAGGCGCTGGAATCAAGCGCAGCATGCCTTGCGAGGGGTCTACAGAAACCAAGGTCATACCTGCCGCCACCGTCGCACCGAGATCAATCCCTGCCTGCGTAGCCTTCCAAGAGCCACTTACCTGCACGCGCAAAGGGACTGCATAGCGAGTCAAGGTATCGAGCGCCGTATTCCATTGAACCTCGTAGGCATCTGCAGCAGGCACAATTGCCCATGTTGCTTTCTTGGACAAATTCACATAGCGAATCACGCGAGAAGGTGGGGCTATCCACAGCTTGCCTTGGTCCCGCAATGCTGCGATGTGATCTATGTGTGCGATAAACTCCGCGGTTGTCCATGCCCCCCACGATCCATCATCAACACCATGAGTTTCACGTAACGCCCATGAGCCTTTACTTGCCGCAGAATCTGCATAGGCATCCATTCCATAAAGTTGGTACACCGCGTTGGGATCGGGCGCTGCAGGCTGACGAGCATCGTATTCAGCAGTCATACCATTGAACGAAGTAAGCGCGTTAAAGCCTTTGCCAGCATAGGTTCGCGTCACATAATTTCGGGCCCCAAGATAGTTGAGCGCTTTGAGTTCATTCTGTGTTGTGACCGTTGCTGCATCAAATGGATAGGCAAAAAACGTGGGGCGCACACCCACATTTGCTTGGATCATTTGAGTGCTCGTATCTGTCTCTAACAGCAGCTGTGCAGAGCCGGCAGTCCATGGAGTTGAGCCTTGGCACTTCGCTGGATCTGGGCATGTATGCTGCGTAGAATGGCTTACAGCCTCACTTCCATGCGCCACCATGACTTTGGCGAAAGCCCAATCGATATCGGCGCATTCGCCCGCAATCACAGCAAACCCAATGTTTACCTTGCGCGTATATGCCACAGAATCTGCCCACTGGAGCGACATCGTGGTGGTGCCACAATAATCATCCATAATGAGGGAATACGCACCTTGTGCACCGTTCCATGGCAACACATTCAACGTGGGTGCCGCACCCAGAGTCACAGCGGCCACGCTTGAAGAACTCGAGATCGTATTTCCCCCAGAACTTAAAGCCACACTTACCGAAGAAAGCGCAGGTGCCGTTGAGGCGTTACTACTTAGGCATCCGAACATTTGACTTGCAAGTACAAGGCTGACCATGGAAATCGCGATTTGTGAAAAACGCATATAGACCTCTTGCTGAAGATTTCTGTTTCAAAATTATGATCAGGAAACGAACCGATTTCTTATATAACGATTTCATAAATTCAAACTGTGGCGATTTTGGTAGGATTGCGAAGCGAGAGGTGGATAGGCTACATTATGCTTATGAACACCAAAACAATTTTTGCACTTACAATGGCACTCACGCCATATGTCTCCTATGCAGGAGATCACTTTGCGGGCAAGATTCGGGCGGACCTGGGTGGCACCATCATTACCTTGCTCCACACGGAAAATTCAACGTGCTTTGTGCAAGATGCTGTTCCCCTTCCTAAAGTCGAACAGAAAGGAAAGCAACCCTACATCGAACTTCTTTACAAAATTTCTGATAAGGTGATTCCCTCGGGTTGGTATGCACCAGGATTACGACCTTTGCTTGGAAAAGACACCGTAGAGTTTTTTCTGAGCGATGTAATTTTCTCTGACGAGTGCATTCAAGTTGTCTTGCCTTGCTTTCATTCCCTACTCCCCCTAGGGTCGGCGCCGATTGCCGAATTTAACAAGGATCTTTCGAAAAGCAGTACAATCAATGTTCGCGCATGCCATGATGATTACGTGATCAAGCCCAAGAAAAAGAAGTGAAAGCATGGGGAACGAAGGGACGGGTCGGTTCAGGTACTTTGCGCTTTACACTAGCGATGATTTTCCCTCAACGCCAAATTGCTGTTGTCGATTCTCAGTGAATTGCCTTGTTATTGTAAATCACTCTTCGGTTTGAGTATCTTTTCGTCGTTCAAGCCCTAGGGGAATATCAAATAATTTCATCAGAGGAGATTCCATGAAAGTAATCCTATTCTGTACGGTTCTTTCGCTGGCCCTTTTCGGATGCAAGTCCAAGCCACCAGCAAGCTGCAGCGAAACCATATCTACCGACAAGTCCCACAGCCATGTTGAGCTAGACCGTATTAAGCAGTTCGTAAGCGAAAGTTCAATCGTCTTTGATGCGAGTAAGCTCAAGCCGATTGATGCCGAACAAATTGGCATCGTGCTTGCAACACGAAATCTCGACAAAAGTGCTCCGGCTGAAAATTTGAATGCCGATTTTGTGGAAGCCAAAATCAAGGAATTCAAAGCCATTGAAACTACAGACAAGCGACTCTTCTTCAACTTCGAAACCACCGAAATGAAGGATTTTCATGTCGTACAACTTTCCATAGAAATGCGTTTGAACCAAAACAGCACGCACCGCGAAATGTACCTGCTGCAAAAGACAGGCTATTTCGACACCGAAGGGAACCTCGTGTGCATCATGACAAAAGCTCCGGTCATCAAGAAAGATTAAAAAGACAATTTTCCCGTCATCAGAACCTCCGAGTTATCCGCGGTGCGCAAACGGAGTCGGATACACTCTGTTCTGATGCGTTAGTGTTGTTTTGTTCCTCTACTTCCCACCTCTTATCTTGTATATTTGAGAAGTGCATACCCCTCTCGTATACATCGCCTTGGGTTCGAACATTGAGCCCCGCGCAGCTCGGCTAGCCCAAGCTCGCAGCCTTCTTGAAGCGATCGCAGAGGGCGATTGGGCGGAAAGCGAAATCCGCGAAACTACCCCTGTCGGCCCGCAAGATCAAGGTTTATTTCTGAATCAAGTGGTTTGCTTTCGCAGCAAGCGCAGCCCTCTTGCCCTCCTAGATTTCTGTAAAGGGGCAGAACTTATTTTGGGCCGTAAGCCTCGTGGACATTGGCAAGCGCGCGAGCTTGATCTCGATCTACTTTATGCTGGCAATGAAATCATTTCTAGCGAACACGGCTTGCAACTTCCACATCCACGCATCGCAGAGCGCGGCTTTGTGCTTGAACCCTTGTGTGACCTAGCACCCGACCATGTTCATCCTGTTACGCAAAAAACGAATCGTTCCATGCTCGCTGAACTTTTGACCCAGGGAAAAGCTGCATGAATACCGAACTCTCCCAAGCAACAGAACGCACCCTGAAGCTTCCAGAAGAGATTCGCTACCTCGCCATTGAAGGCGTGATCGGCGTAGGCAAATCCTCACTTGCAAATGTTTTTGCAGAACGTTTGGGCGCGGATTTAATTGAAGAACCCTTCACCGAAAATCCGTTTTTGGAAAAGTTCTACGCTGACCGCGAAGCTTGGGCTTTCCAAACGCAGCTGTGGTTCTTGCTTTCACGGCATCGCCAGTTGAAAGATGTGTTTGGACAAGAGGATCTGTTTCGCACAACTGTGATTTCAGATTATACCCTCGATAAAGACCGTATTTTCGCACTGCAAAATTTGTCGGACAATGAAATGTCGATGTACGACACCGTCGCGAACGCGCTCGCCCACGAAATCATCAAACCAGATTTTGTCGTGTACTTGCAAGCCAGCGTTCCAACTCTTTTAGAGCGCATTCACAAGCGTGATCGCACCATGGAGCGCACCATCGAAGGCAATTACTTGCGCGACTTGGTGGATCGCTATAATCATCATTTTTTCCACTACGAAGAAACGCCTGTGCTGATCATCAATACCGATAGCATCGACTTTGTGCATAACGAAGAAGATCGCGAAGATATTTTCAAAGCTATTGAAGCTTGCCCTCCAGGGCTCACCTACTACGCGCCGCGTAGCCGAACATTGGGATAGGATTTGTTCAAATGAAAATTGTTACCACGATAACCGACCTCCGCACCGAACTCGCAAAGCATCGTAAATCTGGCAAGACAATTGGATGCGTACCTACCATGGGCGCATTGCATGAAGGCCATATGGCTCTAGTCAAGAAGAGCGCAAGCCAAAATGATTTCACCGTGGTTTCTATTTTTGTGAACCCCATTCAGTTCGGTAAGAATGAGGATCTGGACAAATATCCACGCCGACTAGATGCAGACGCGAGTTTGTGTGCAAAGAACGGCGCAGGCTTAATTTTCGCGCCCACCATGGAATCCATGTACAGCGCAGATCACCAGACTTACGTATACAACGAGCCTTTGCAGGACTTGTATTGCGGACAATATCGCCCAGGGCACTTCCGCGGTGTACTTACCGTTGTTGCAAAATTGTTCTTAGCGATGCAACCCGACTCTGCATACTTTGGTCGCAAAGATTATCAACAAGCATTCATGATTCAAAAGATGGTTGAGGATCTGAACTTCCCCATCAAAATCGTGATCATTCCTATTAGCCGCGAAAAATCGGGGCTTGCTCGCAGCTCACGTAATGAATTTTTATCGACATCAGACCGCAATAATGCAGCTTGCATTTACCAAGGCTTATGCGCTGCGAAAGAAGAGTACGACGAAGGTGAAGTCAGCGTGGAAGTCTTGCGTACCATAGTGCGCGGGGCAATCGATCATTCTGGTGGCAAGGTTCAATTCGTAGAAATCGTATCGCGCAAAACACTCCTGCCAATTACCGGCGAACTCACAGAAAAAGCCACCATCCTTGTGGCAGCCTTCTTTGGCGTAACACGCCTTATCGATAACATTGAGTTGTAATCACGCTTCAAACGCAGAATAAATCGCGATGATCGCCTTCTCGTAATCGATTTGATCTACGCCTACGATGATATTGATTTCGGATCCACCTTGATCAATGATCCGCACGTTTACCTCTGCCTTGGAAAGCGCAGTAAACAAGGTTGCAGCAACGCCAACGTGGCTAGTCATGCCATGACCAACGGTTGCGATCAACGCGATGTCACGCTGCACTTTCACACTATCGGGAGACATCTGGCGAATCAAGGAATCCATCACAATTTCTTCAACAGCATCGAAATGTTTCTGCTCCACAACCACCGACATAGAATCGATGCCTGTGGGTGAATGCTCCCATGAAAGTCCATTTTCCTCGAAGATGCCAAAAACCTTGCGACCAAAGCCTCGTTCTTTGTTCATCATCGATTTCTCAATGTGGATAATCGAAAAGCCCTTACGACCCGCAACGCCTGTAATCACACGGCCGGCATGGGTTGTGGGTGGACCAATCATGGTACCCTTATCGCTTGGACGATTGGTGTTCTTAATGTTGATGGGAATGTTTTTGACGCGACATGGAGCAATCGCTTCGTCGTGCAAAACGCTAGCACCCGAATAGGCAAGTTCACGAATTTCTGGGTAGCTCACAAGCTCCATAGGCTTTGCGTTGGCTACGATTCGCGGATCAGCCATCAACAAGCCCGATACGTCTGTCCAGTTTTCGTAGACCTTGGCATCGCAACCATTCGCAAGAATCGACCCCGTAATGTCAGAGCCACCGCGGGTGAATGTTTTGACTTTGCCATGCGAATCGGCACCATAGAAGCCAGGAACAACATAGAGGCCTGGCCCATCGAATTCGCGGTTAATGGCGCGATAGCTTTCGGGGAATACGCGATGCATGCTATCGAACTGAATCAGAGGATAGCTGTCAACAAAGGTTGCACCCAAATATTCAGCCATGATGCGTGCACACAAAAATTCGCCGCGAGAAACCAAATAGTCAACCGTGATTTCACCCAAAGAATTTTTCAGTTCCCGTTCAAGATTATCGAGGTCAGAACCCACGTTGGAGGTCAATTCTAAATCGCGCACAATTTCAAGATAGCGCTCGCGAATAAGCGCCCATGGACCCGAAAAATCAAGGCCTTTAATGGCAAGATCATGGGTCGAATAGAGAAGGTCGGTGAGCTTAGTTTCTTTGGAGTGGCGCTTGCCTGGAGCGGAGACAACGATCACACGACGACGCTCATCAGAATCCACAATATCCTTAATTTTCTTGAACTGGTTCGCATCAGCAACAGAGCTTCCACCAAACTTGCAAACGATTCTATCAGCCACGAGAAACCTTCCTTCAAAGTACAGGAGTCAAACGGAGTCAAAAAAATGGAACCAAAAAATAGCATATTCAAATTTGCGCAAAAAAAAACCCGATCGCTCGGGTTCTTTTTTAAAGAGGTAAGAAGATTATTTCTTCTTTGCAGGAGCCTTCGCAGGAGCAGCAGCAGCAGCGCCAGCGCCAGCAGCAGGCTTAGCATCGTCCTTCTTTGCAGGAGCAGCAGCAGCCTTGGCGGCAGGAGCGGCAGCGGCAGCGGCGGCTTCCTTTTCTTCGCCACGAGATTTCTTCGAAATTGTGAAGATCGCGGTCTTGCCTTGCGAAACAAGCTTTGCGTTTCCGATCTTGAGATCCTTCGCATAGAAGGTTGCGCCAGCATGGCAGTCTTCTACGTTGATCAAAAGCTCAGCAGGAATCTCAGTGGGCTTTACAGCCAAATTGATATAGCGCTTCTCTTGTTGGAGCAAGCCACCTTCGGACTTAACACCGATAGGAAGACCTTCCAAACGGATTGGCACGCGAACCTTGACCAAAGAGGTCTCATCGATTTTTAGGAAGTCGATATGTGTGATCGCGAGGGAGATCGCATCTTTCTGATAATCGTGGATGATCGCTGGATTACCAGCTTTCCCATCGATCTCAAGGTCGAGAAGCGAGTAGCGCTTGCCAGGAGCGAATACGTTGCGCAATACAGTCGCGTCAACGCTGACATGCTGGGGTTCTTGGCCTTGACCGTAATATACGGCAGGAACTAGGCCTTGCTTGCGCATACGGACGTTAGCGCGTGAATCCGTAAGTTTACGGGACTGGGCTTTCAGGGTTGTCAGTTGCATGATTGCACTCCTTAAATACTTGCATTGGGGTAGCTGGATTCGAACCAACGAATGACAGAATCAAAATCTGTTGTCTTACCACTTGACGATACCCCAGAAAAGTGGTTGCCAAAGTTAGCAATGTTGTGTGAAACGGGCAATGGTTCCCCAACGAATTGATGCATTCAGTGAAGAAAGTGCCGTTTTTGCGCTAGATTCGCCATCAAAAAATGCGAACACCGAAGCTCCCGAACCAGACATCAGCACCCTCAGCGCTCCAAAACGAGAAAAATCGCTCTTGAGCTTGCTGATTTCGGGAAACTGGGGAAGCACGGATTCTTCAAATTTATTGAAAAGATCAAAGCGAGAATCGAGGGGATTGCTGAAAGGCCCTTTCAGAAAGGCATCCCAGCGTGCAGTGCCCGAAGGCTTGATGCCCGCATAAGCAGCCTTGGTGGGCACCGCGCATAAAGGAGTCGCCACAGCAAGCACCACATTCGCGGGCACCTCTGGGGTGGCTATAGGAGTCAGTACATCACCAATACCAGCGGCAAGGGCTGTACCACCTTCAACCAAAAAGGGAATATCAGCACCAAGCTTGGCTCCAATTGCACACAACGTTGTCACGGGCAAACCCAGATTCCACATGCGGTTTAAGAGTCGGAGCGCAGCAGCTGCATCAGCACTTCCACCCCCAAGCCCAGCCCCCAAAGGCAAGCGCTTGTGTAAATGAATCGCCACGCTTTGCTTTATTTGCGCATGTGTTCGCAAAGCCTCGGCCGCTCTGTACACTAAATCCGATTCCACCGGATAATCCTGAGGCGCAGAATAAGTAAGCTGCACCGGGCCTGCAGAAATTTCTCGAGCTTCCAAAAGATCACAAGCATCGATGGTTTGAAACAAAGTGCCAATATCGTGATAACCGTCCGTGCGCCTTGTAAGCACATCAAGGAACAGGTTTACTTTTGCGTAGGCTTTTTCTTCCAATGACATGACACAAGTATAGCGAAACAGCGGCGGATAATTCTACATTGCCCCTTTTCCTAAAACCAGAAAAAGAACATGATCGACCGCACAAAACATTTGCTCACACTACGCGACTGGAACAGCGAACGCATCCAGGAAACCATTGACCTTGCGATCCGCCTCAAAGCGGAACTGAAAACACAAGGCCCAAGCTCACGCATGCGCGGGCAATCTATTGGCATGTTCTTTGAAAAACCTTCTTTGCGTACTGTGACCACATTCCAAGTGGGCATTCACCAACTCGGTGGCGAAGCAATCATGCTCGACCCAGGTTCTATTGGGCTTGGCAAGCGCGAAAGCGTTGCTGATGTTGCCCGTTGCCTCTCACGCTGGGTCAATGCAATTGTGGTGCGTTGCTTTAAACAAGAGCTGGTCGAAAAGCTTGCAGAATATGGCTCGGTGCCTGTGATCAATGCGCTTACCGACGACTATCACCCCTGTCAGGCCTTAGCTTTTGGCCAAACCGTGATTGAACATTTTGGCGATATCAAAGGGCGCACAGTGGCTTTCATTGGCGACGGCAACAACGTCGCAAATTCCCTAATGATTCTTGCAGCAAAGACCGGCATGAACTTTACGCTCGCTTGCCCCAAGGGCTTTGAGCAGCCAAAAGAAGTCGTCGATTACGCACAAATTCACTTTGCCAAACACGGTGGCTCGTTCCGCATGTTCCACGATCCAAAAGAAGCCGTGCGCGATGCCGACATTCTTTATTCAGATGTCTGGGTAAGCATGGGACAAGAAGGTCAGAAAGATTCCAAGCAGACTCACTTCTTGCCTTTCCAAATCAGCGATGAGCTACTCGCACTTGCGCCAAGCACTTGCAAGGTCACACATTGCTTACCTGCACATCGCAATGAAGAAATCACCGATTCTGTGATGGATAATCTGCAAGTCAACCTCGCTTTCGATGAAGCAGAGAATCGGCTGCACGCCCAAAAGGCTGTGCTCTGGCAATTAATGACACCAACTGTCGGCAAATAATTTGCTGTCTTAGCTACGTCGGTTACTCTAAGCCGCACGTTTACTATTTTACACGCACATTTCTTCGGGGCAGGGTGAAAATCCCTACCGGCGGTAATAGTCCGCGACTCCATGAAAATGGACTGACCTGGTGCAATTCCAGAACCGACAGTTAGAGTCTGGATGAGAGAAGAAAAGAACAAGCATACAGCTCGTGTGCGTGTGTCTTCTTTGCCTTGCGGAAAACAAAGCGCAAACCAAGGAAGACCTATGAATGCAAAACAAGACAACGAAAACTACACAACAAGAATAGAGCACGCGCTCAATGCATTGCGGGCAGGCAAAGGCGTATTGCTTGTCGATGACGAGACAAGGGAAAACGAAGGAGATATCATTTTCCCAGCGGCAACCATGACCATCCCTAACATGGCTTTGATGATTCGCCATTGCAGCGGAATTGTGTGTCTGTGCTTGCCACCGGAACGTTGTATGCAATTAGAACTCCGGCAGATGGTTGCCGAAAATAGCAGCCGCAATCAGACCGCCTTCACCATTTCCATCGAAGCAAAAAATGGTGTGACCACTGGCGTTTCTGCGCACGATCGCATCCAAACCATTCGCACAGCCATTGCCCCTAAAGCAAAATCATCAGACCTAGCCCACCCTGGACATGTGTTTCCCCTCATGGCAAAAAGCGGCGGTGTTTTTGAACGGCGCGGACACACCGAAGGCAGCATTGACATAGTGCGCCTTGCAGGGCTTGGCGATGCTGCGGTACTTTGTGAGCTGACCAATGAAGATGGAAGCATGGCTCACCTGCCAGAAATTGTCACCTTTGGCAAGGAACACGGCATGCCCATCGTTACCATCGAAGACATTCTTCAATATCGAATAGCCCAGGGAAATCTGGCCTGAAGTGATCTTGTATTCTCTTTCAAATTTCTACCATTTTTCCCCATGTGCATTTCGATTCAACAACCTGTACTTGTTATCCCTGGCTGGTTTGGTAGCGGACCAATCCATTGGCAAACGCGCTGGGAGATTTTGCATCCTGAATTTGTTCGCGTTGAACAAGAAAACTGGGAAGAGCCATCTCTTACTGATTGGCTGGCAGCCTTAGAGCGATCTATCGCCGCAACAACATCACCTCCGATTTTACTTGCGCATAGTTTGGGCTGCGTTTTAGTAAACCACTGGGCAGCTCAATCATCTCTTGCAATTGCAGGAGCCTTTTTGGTTGCACCCGCCGACGTTGATTCCACAAGGCACGACAACACACCTCTTCGCCAATTCCGCCCTGTACCGCGCCAACCCTTACGCTTTCCTAGCATGGTGGTCATGAGCAGCGACGACCCCTACGCATCCCTTACACGAGTTGAAACTATGGCACACGATTGGAAAAGCCAGCTAGTTCTTATTGGTGCGCTAGGGCACATAAATTCAGATTCGAATTTGGGTGATTGGAAACAGGGATTAGATCTTTTTAATCGATTTTCGATATCTTTAATCAACAATAGTTAATCTCTCATTTCACAACTGTCGTGAGAAACTGAGATGGAGGGTGAAGCACGTGCCCTGCCCCACGACGCTTTCCGCCACAATTGTTCCACCCAACATTTGCGTGAGTTGCTTAACCACGGCAAGCCTTAAGCCGACAAACCCATATTGCCTCGCAAACGAGGAATCAACCTGCGTAAAGGGCTCAAATATTCTGGGCAAGGTTTCGGGATGAACACCCACACCTGTATCGCGCACTTGGAAGACAAATGCAATTCTGTCTTGTACAAGTTCCGCCTTGTATTCAAGGGTAATCGCCCCTTGTGCAGTAAACTTGATCGCCGTCTGCACCAGAATATCCAATATCAGAAACAGTCGTCGACCATCCCCGTATACAACGGAATCAACAAGACCAGATTCGATTACTTTGAATTCAAGATTATGATTCGTTATCTTTTTTATGTGCTTCTGCTCAATCTCCATCACGATTGCTTGCGAGCTGAAGTAATTCGCTTCAAGTTGTAAACGCCCCGATTCTACAGTCGATAAATCCAATAAGTTATAGAGCAGTTCTGCTAAGTCATCCGAGCATTGCCTAGCCGTTTCCAAATACTCGCGAGCCTCGGAAGGCAACTGACAAGACTCCATCAATTCAAGCATCCCCTGCAAACCATTGAGCGGCGTCCGAATTTCATGATTTGCAGCAGCCAGTAATTCCGATCGCGCTTTCAGGGCAGAATCAAGAGCACATTTAGCTTGATGCAAGCTTTCGGCATCGGCATCACTCGCTTCTAAAAGGCTATGCAAATCCAAGTGCACCAGCTCTAGGGCATCATATACAGGGCGGAGTCGGTGGCTCGCAGGCAACGAAGGGAAATGCTGCCCTGGATCTTTCCAACTTAATCGTCCAATATTTTCTGCTAGCTGTTGCAACTCATCAACACCTATAGGCGGCGACTCTGGTGCGACCTCTGTTGACATTATGGTTTGCGACTCTTCCTGAATTAGCTGCAGCGCCTTTTCTACCGAAGGGCAAAAGCGAATGGTTCCATTTAAGCTCCCCGAAAAAATCCGGAAAGCCGTGCGCACAAATGGATTCGCGTCGCAGATATAACTAGCCTGCGGGCGGCCAAATCGAGCATACGTTCGATCCATATTGGCACGAAATTGGGAACGAATTTTCCAGTCCGAACCTTTATATTCACTTAGATCTAAAATGCGGTAATATCGCTTTGCTAATATGTTTTGGTTTTCCAGAACACGGCTTTGCAGTTCATCGAGTTGATCCAGCTGCTTGTTCTTCAACCAGCCTTCCGCTTTAAATCCAAAAATGTGCGGAGCAATCACCCACGCCTCGGCTTTAAAATTACCTAAGTCAATTTTCCAATCGTCTCGAGTTTGCCGCAGAGCTTTGCTTGTAATATCAAGTAGCCCACGCTCCAAAACAAGAGCTTCATGCAAAGCCTCTTGTTCTGTGCCCACTAATTTGAAAGGATATGGACTTTGCGTGACCAGCAGACCCACTCGAATCATGGTTCGCATCATAGGAGAAAGGCCGCAAGCAATCATTCCATCGCAACGAGCAGCATCTAATTCAAACAAGTCTGACTGAACCTTACGCGACTCTCGGCTAGGCAAGCCAGGAACTCTAGAATAATTTCTCACCTGAATGAATCTGGCCTTCGGTCCCAGAAACTCTTCTAGAAATTTATCGCGAAGACGTTGTGCGCGGGAAACACCCTCTGCCGAGGCAATGCCTGCAGGTATTTGCAGCAAGATGCGTTTTGACAGGAGTTGAAAGGAATTGGCATAACCGGGCATCACCTCAATATTTTGCCACTCTGGAGGGGCAACGCAGGGAACAGCAACACCCCCAATAATCCTTGATGAGACTAAGACCGCGGTCATATAAGCCGTATATACTAAAAAGACCAAGACCTTCGCAATGAAACGAAAGCCTTGGCCAAAAGAAAGATCTTTTTACTTCTTTGCTTTCTCGAGGTTCATGCCACACTTAGGGCACTTACCTGGCTTGTCGGACTTGACATCAGCATGCATTGGGCAGATATACACGTCTGCAGCAACGGCTGGCTTCACCACTTTCGTTGTGTCCACTTTTGCTGGAGTAACAGCTGGAGCTGCAACTGCGGGCTTGGCAGCTTTCGCAGTGTCAACCTTGGCAGCAGCAGGCTTCACGGCTTTCGCGGTGTCTACTTTCACTGGCGCTGCTGTTGGCTTGGCTTTGGCCGTATCAACTTTCACTGGTGTTGCGACTGGCTTGGCAGCCTTGGCTGTGTCTACCTTAGCAGGAGTAGCGGCAGCTGGCTTCACAGCCTTTGCTGTATCTACTTTCGCTGGTGCGGCGGCTGGCTTGGCGGCAGGAGCAGGAGCGGCGGCAACTGGCTTCACAGCCTTTGCTGTATCTACTTTCGCTGGTGCAGCGGCTGGCTTGGCGGCAGGAGCAGGAGCAGCGGCAACTGGCTTCACAGCCTTTGCTGTATCTACTTTCGCTGGTGCGGCGGCTGGCTTGGCGGCAGGAGCAGGAGCAGCGGCAACTGGCTTCACAGCCTTTGCTGTATCTACTTTCGCTGGTGCAGCGGCTGGCTTGGCAGCAGGAGCAGGAGCGGCGGCAACTGGCTTCACAGCCTTTGCTGTATCTACTTTCGCTGGTGCGGCGGCGGCTGGTGCAGGTGCTGCTGCGGGTGCTGCAGCAGGAGTAACATCCGCGGCAAATGCCATCATAGGCACAACAGCGAATAGTGCAATTAAATTGATCCGTTTCATTAGGTCTCCTTTCCTTGTTTTTTTGTGTTGGAGGTCTGCAATCCCCGCAATCAGTGCTAAACTATATAAAGTAAGCCTTCGTCCAAATCCTTAATCTTACTTTACGTGCAATAACACGGTGTTTACACACAAACGAATGTTCTGATTTGGGAAAGAACATCGGGAATTGCAAGCTAGATACAGAAAATGCCTCCGCACAGGTGCGGAAGCATTTCTTTCGTTGTTTTTAATTTCAACGCGGAGAGAAAGATTACTTAGCTTCTTCTTTCTTCTCTTCAGCCTTCTTGGCTTTCTTAGCTTTCTTAGCCTTTGCCTTGGTGGTGTCCTTAGCAGAGGTGTCAGCAGTCACTTCTTCCTTCTTAGCTTTCTTGATCTTTGCAGCCTTCTCGGTCTTTGGCTTCTCAGTCTTGGAAGAGTCGGTTGTTGCTTCAGCTGCGAAAGCCATCATAGGAATGAGGGCTGCGAGTGCGATGATCTTCTTCATGGTGTACTCCTTTGTTGTTTTTGTGTGTTGGTGAACAGGAACGCGCGTAAATTTAACTTTCTATTTCGCCAAGTCCATGCTTTTCCATGCGATATTGCAAGGTATTTCTAGAAATTCCTAGGTACCTTGCTGTTCGACTCTTATTTCCTTCGTTTTTGGCCAAAGCCTTCAAAATGACCTGATCTGTCCAGTATTCGAGGTCAAAACCCTCTTCGGGAAGGCATCCACATAGCATAGATTCCGAAGGTTTGCCTTGTCCAGAGGCCTTCCAAGGAAGGTCCTCCAAACCAACCTTGCCGGTCACATTCAGAGCGAAGAGACGCCGCGCCAAATTTTCCAACTCTCGCACATTTCCGGGCCATTCTTGAGCAGTAATTTCACGCAAAACCAAGGGATCCACCTCTAGGGGTTGGCGCTTTTCCCGTGTTGATTCATCGCGCAGAAACCTCATGAACAAAAGCGCAATGTCTTCTCGGCGAGCCCGCAATGGAGGCAATTCAATGGGCACAACTTGGATTCTATAGAAAAGATCTTCGCGGAATAATCCGTCTTTAACCATGGATAACAAGTCGCGATGAGTCGCGCAAATCAACCTGAAATCCACAGGAATCGCCTGACGCGCTCCAATCGGCTCCACCACTTTTTCTTGAAGAACGCGGAGAAGTTTCGGCTGGAGTGAAGGGGGAAGATCCCCTATTTCGTCTAAGAAAAGAGTCCCGCCAGCAGAAGCCAAGATGCGCCCAGAGCGATCTTCTGTCGCACCCGCAAAGGAGCCTTTCACATGGCCAAACAGCTCGGACTCAAGTAAATCCGCGGGGATCGCAGCACAATTGATCGCCTCAAAAGGCTTATTGACTCTGGGTCCAAGCCGATGGATTGATTTCGCCAGCAGCTCTTTTCCTGTTCCTGTCTCGCCAAAAATGACAAGGTTCGCACTGCTTTGAGCTACTTGTCGAGCTTCTGCATAGACCTTCTGCATGGCAGGAGACTGCCCAACCATCTGGTCTAGGCCTAAATAATTATCGACAATTGTACGCAAGAATGAGTTTTCGCGGCGCAGCTCAAGCATTTCGCAAGCTTTATCAATCACACGCAGCAATTGGGGTCTATCTACCGGCTTTTGCAAAAAGTCAAAGGCACCCACCCGCATTGCTTCCACCGCGTCATCTACCGTGGGGTAACCGGTCATCACAATCACCGCAGTCGCAGGAGAATCTGCTCGGCAATGCGCTAGAATATCATGTCCAGAAAGCCCAGGCATGCGCAAGTCGCTAATCACAATCGTAGGCCGCTCAGCTGTAATATGAGTGCGTGCGGCTATGGGATCTGTATCATGCGAAACAGAATAGCCTTCTTGCGACAATTGATGCACGATCACTTTACAAAGACTCGCATCATCATCAACTACAAAGATTTTCACTCGGGATTTTTCGATCATGCAATCACCATTGTATTGTGGATAGGAAGTACTAAATCAAAGCGAGCCCCTTGCGCAGAAGGGATCCAAGCAAGCGAGCCACCACAACCCTCTGCAAGTTGCTTAGAGATCGCAAGCCCAAGCCCGGTTCCCTTTTCTTTCGTAGTATAAAAAGGTTCGAAAAGATGCTTTGCTGTTTCAATGGAAAGCCCTGGCCCCGAATCCTGCACCACCACCACAATGAAGTCACCACGGCGTGCTAATTCAAGTTGAACAGTTCCGCCTTGGGGCATTGCTTCTGCAGCATTCAGCAACAAGTTAAACAGAATTTGTTTAATCTGCTCACCATCCATCCAGCATAGGGGCAAATCCGCGTCATACACTGGCGCCACATGGACTCCCATCTTATTGAGCGTAGATGCAGCCAGCGCTAAAGCCCCTTGAATCACCTCAACCGGCGACAACGGAATCGCTTCGGCCTTACGCGGGCGGGCAAAGCGCAAGAAATCATTCACAATGCGGTCTAGGCGTTTCAGATCATGCAAAATCAAATCAGCGAATTCTGGATCAGGATTTCCTTCGGCAAAACCACGTTGCAAAATATCGGCAGAACCCAAGAGTGAAGCTAATGGATTGCGAATCTCATGAGCCAAGCCCGCAGCCATGCGCCCTACTAAGGAAAGGCGTTCGGCCTGTGCCATTGCCTCTTGTTGGCGCAGTATGGAAGCAGATTGTCGACGGCGCGCGTCGAAAATGAAACCTGTAAAGGACCCCACTACAAAGAACATTCCCAGCTCAACGACAAGAGCATATACCTCATGATGATTCGGCCATTGCATCACCAAATGCGGAACATAAAGCAACGCGCAGATGCTGACATAAATCAAAGCACCACGCAAACCAAACCAATAACCAGCAAGCAGAATGGGCAAATAGTAAAGCCGTTGTACTAGTGCATGCAAATGATGCCAAGATATAGGCGTTAAAAAATGCAGAACCGCCACGCCCAAAATTGCAGACAAAACACAAGCATGTTTCCACACACCTGCTCGCATTTGCTGAGTCACGCCCGTCATGAATTTCCTAACGCAGAAGCATGCTAGCTAAAGGTTTTGCGTGCGCAATCCCTTGTGCCACATCGAGAATTTCGTGTGCGATCTCGCTTGGGCAAAGAGCCCACAGAGGCTGCTCTACCAAAGGAATTCGTTTGAGCGCTGGGGCAAGAAGAAGATCCCATTGCGGAGCCATGCGTGCTAAATCATCGCCACGCACAACACCGCGATTTTGCAAAGAGCCTTCGGGTTCTGGTTTAAAGTCTTCGATGATATTCAAGAGCCCATAATCCTCGGTAAGCTCTTCGCCTGCTTGAATATCGCGCAAAGCAATATCGAAGCCATAGGGAGTGGGCATACAATTGGAATTAAAGCTGTGATTCACATATTTGCCATGATCCCAAAGCAGCACATATTTTCCGAGTGCGTTTCTGTACATATAAGTGAGCGAAAAATCGCGGGTAACTTGAGGAAGGCTTGCAACCTCTTCTGCAGAAAGTTCACGATCCAAAGGGTCACGAACCCACACCAGCGTTCCTTGAGGAATCAATTTCTTGGCGACCACTCCAACACCAACCGCGTCGGAAATGAAGTAAATTCTTGTATCCGGATGTATCATGGGGGAGAATATAGGAACACAGCTCTGGATCGAGTATCTTGCAAATAATTCGACTTCATTGTGATATCAATTAAATAAGACTTATCGGAATTAGAAGTCTTTGGTAAACGACAGGTTTTCATTCAACGCTTTTTTGGGCATCTTGTCTAGACCAAAAGACGCTTCGTTCTGTGCCTATTGGTTTTATTACCAATGAAACGTAAAATAGTTCCAGCTTCGAGAGCAGTTATTTGTTGCCTTTGATTCTTCCAAACACTTCTTATTGGTAACTATTCGAAATGAAACAAGCCCTCTTTTTTGCAAGCGTTAGTCTTTGGTTTTGCGCCTGTAGCTACAACAATACGTTACCCACCAACCCTTGGGTCAGCTCATCTAGCACCACAAGCAATGTTTCAATCTCATCGAGTGTAGTGAGTTCTTCGACAGCAAGTGGCAACATGGCAACAGGATCCATGACAGCATCCTTCACACCTCAAAGTGATGGTGGAAAATTTAACCCGCGCAATGTAAATGCGGTGTGGATCACGGACGCAAGCGGAGCACTGGTTCGCACACTTTATGCACGTGCCGGCCAGCGCGCAAGCTACCTCGCGCAATGGCGCAAAGTCTATACAGCATCTATACAAACAGGTGTCGATGGTGTCGCGGGAGCCACCACATCAAGCTTTTCTCCCTACAGCGGCACATGGGATATGACCAAGGCAAGTACATCTGCCAAGGTTGCCTATGGTACCTATACGTTCAACATGCAGTTTGCCGACAACAATACAGCGGGTCCTTTTGCATCAGTAAAATTCTCCGTGAATGGCGCAGCCTTCGATACCACAGTGCCAAGCGCTACGTTCCCATATCACAAAAGCATTCACCTGAAATACACTCCTTGAGGATAATATGCAGGCAGTAAAACGAGATTGTCGCAGAACGGCAACGATGCTGTGGATTGCGATTACAACTGCTTTAGCCTTATGCAGCCTGGATTCGTGCGCGGTAGCCCAAAAAGATCGCGAGTATTTAAGCGATCCCATTATGCAGTTAAACGACAATCCAGCGGAGGCTTCTTCTGATGCACACAATTTCCCGCGCCGCGAAGGATCTTCGGGTGGTACGGCTGGTGCAGGTGGAGGTTGCGGGTGCTAATTTCTAAGCGCATTTTTCTCGCCATTTTTGCTCCGGCAATTTTACTTGCAGGTGGTCCAGAGCCAGGTCTTTCCTTGCATTACGAGTATTACTACGATGCGAATCAAGTGTCATCTACAACTCCGGGTTTCGATGCACGCGTTGCAATCAATCCCAATTGGAGCGTTGCTGTTGGCGCCGAGGTAGATGGTGTGACAGGTGCTTCTCGCGTGTCGCAAGTGAACGTGAATTCGCGCGCAGGAATTCAAGTTACGCACGCAGTCCCAAGCTTCATCGACGGTCTTTCGGGTGCAAGTGCATACGAGATTCGCAAATCCACCGACGAGCATTTGCATTACGATCACGATGGTAAGGTGATGGATATCGGCTATTACAATAGCTCCGAGAACGATTACTTTAGTTCCGCGCCATCCCTTGATCTTGCTTATGATTTATTCAATCGCAACACCACACTCAGCACCTCGTTTTCCTATTTCGACGATCGCTTTGTGCAAAAGAGTCTTACTGCGAGTAATACAGACAGCACTACGGTTGGCTCACGCAAAAAAAATCTTATCTCTGCACAAGCAGGTATTACACAATCACTCACCAAGCTAACCCTTGTGTCTGGAAGTGTGCAAAGCATCCATTCTTGGGGCTACTTAAGCAAGCCTTACAATCCCATTTTGGTTCCTTTGGCAGCACCAATTCCCATTGCCGGAAGTACTGATACGCAGTATTATCAAAGCACCTATTTACCCGAGGTTTTGCCTCGCACCAAGGTTGCACTGGTGTACGCGGGCGAGATTGTGCAGGGCTACAATTTTATCCAAGATCGTTTAGGCTCGTTTCGCGTAAGCTTCCGTTACTACACTGATAGTTGGGAACTTAAAAGCCGCACCATCGATGGCGAGTGGTCTCAGTATCTTTCTGAATCGCTTTACTTGCGCTTGCGCTATCGCTGGTACTCGCAGACAGGAGTAAGCTTCGCGTATTCTTCGTACAATGGGCTTGAGCCCTATCGCACCGCTGACATTAAATATTTCCCTTTTACTTCACAGCTCTTTGGCTTTAAATTCGGCGGAACATTCCCTGATGAATGGACTCAAAGCTGGTGGGTACCTGCGCGTTGGAATATCAAGGGAGACTACACAATTCGCAACACCAAAGGCAATCCGCTTTTGTATGAGTTTTATTCACCGACACAAAATTATTATCAGTTCACTATCATGACAGGAGTTGACTATGTCTTCTAAAATGATCACCATCCTTACTCTCAGCTTAGGATTCGCTTTTGCACAAGCCAAAGACGTTCCTAACGAAATTCCCCTGCTGCAATTGGCTGGGCTCGATGGGAAAACCGTGAACTCCGCAGAATGGAAGGGCAAAGTTGTGGTGCTTGATTTTTGGGCAACCTGGTGCGTTGCTTGCCGCGAAGCCTTTCCCGAATTGACTTCGCTCAAAGCCAAGTACGGTGACCGCGTGGTGATCGTAGGGGTATCATCCGATAAAAGCTCGGCCGATAAAGTGACAAAGTTTGTCAACAAACAAAAACTGAATTACTTGGTGCTGCTCGATCCCAACGATTCACAGAGCTCTGTGTTCGGCTATGAGTCCATTCCTTTCCTTGTGATCTATGGCACCGATGGCAAGTTGATTGCAAGCTTAAAAGGACTCGAAGAAGCGAATAAGAAAATCTTAGAAGATGCTCTCGCAAAGAATGTGAAATAAGATTCATTCCATCCTTGTGCATTACTCTCTTCCTAGTCCGTATGCGCGGCGTTCTTCGTCATCCGGTGCACGTTCTTCGTCATCTGGTGCGCGTTCTTCGTCATCCTTGCTTGGCAAGGATCTGTGTGCCCAGTGAGATTGCGGCCAAGCTGCAACGATACAGGCAATTAATTTTCTTCTCAATCGTTAGTTGCTCTCACAACGGACCATTCTCGTCAAGCTAAACATCTGCAAATACCGCATTTTTGTGTGAATTTTGCCGTGTAGTGCTCTCACAGAGGGAGCAGAAACGCATGCAAATTCATTGTTTGAAGCAAGCAAAACGGATAACTTATTGAGGTAGGCAGTTTAACTCAACAAAGGATCTGGTCATGAAAAAGCAATTTGCTCTATTTGCACAAGGAACCGGCGCACTGGCACTTGCCTTGTTGTCTGGATGTTCCTTGAACAATGGCACAAGCACATCGGCATCCACCACAGGCCCACTCACTATTTCGGGCACCGCAAGCGCAGCCGCCCGCCAGTCTGTCGTTGTTGCCAATGCAAGCGATTCCACCATCGGCAAAACCACTACGGATTTAAAGGGTGCTTTTGAAGTCGGTGTCGATACCACCAATATCAAGTTTCCTTTGACCATCACCGTGATTCGCGATAGCGACACCATCGTGACTGTGATCCCAGCACCAGATAGCCTCCATGTTCGCCATATCGAAGCAAACGTGACCGATCTTACCAAGTTTGCAGCCGGCAAGATTAAGGGTGACTCTACATTCAAGAAACTCACCCAAGCAAAATGGGATTCAACCCTTGCAGCATCTTCGGATGAATGGGCTCAGAAAGCCGATTCCACAGAGCATCATAAAGGCGTGTTGAATTTTGCCGTTTGCTCCGATACAGCAGCACTCGCGAGCCTTGACTCTCTCAAGGCTAAGGAACTGAATGTCGAAGCGGTCAAGGATTCCCTCAAGAGCAAGCTTGATTCCGGCGCAATCGATCCACAGACCTTCATCAAGAAAATCGACTCTGCCTTTGTAGGCCTGCGCGGCAAGGCAGAACGCGGACCACGTTGCGAACCACGTTTTCCAGGTGCTGAGCACGTATTTGCTCAACCAGACTCTGGAATCAAGTTCGATTCCTTAGACATCAAGCCATTCCCAGCAGCACTGCCAGCTTGCTCAGATTCTGTCGCAACAGCTTTGAAGGCTTCTTTTGATACACTGCTTGCTTCGTATAAGGCAGGCACAATCACTGAAGATGCGTTCCTTGCCGCACTCAAGAGCAACGTTCCAACCTGTGCTGTGATCGCTCCAATTTCAGCACAACATCCTGTACCAGTTACAGGTGATTCTATCAAGTCACGTCCTACAGTGCCTGCTTCTTCGTCTTCCGTAGAAGCAGCTTCGTCCTCTGCTGCAGCAACCTGAAAACCCACACCCGCCAAGACAGGGCGGCTGGCGTGAATGCGTCGGTCGCCCTTCCTCCGAATAGATTATTTTCTTAGGGTTGGTTCTTATGCCCCTTTCTCCGGTAGACATTTTTCAATACACTGACTTCCGCGCTTGGCTGAAGGATGTATTCCAGTCCCTCAAGGATCGTGATCCGAAATTTTCGCATCGCTTTGTCTTGCAGCGACTCAGTGTAAAGTCATCCGGCTGGCTTGCTGATATGCTCAGCGGTCGTCGCATGTTGAACCGATCTCATTTATTAGGACTTTCCCGCATATTAGGCTTGAGCCCTCGCGAAGAATTTTATTTTGAAACCCTATCCGACTACAATCAAGCCAAGAATTTGCTTGAGAAAAATAGAGCCTACGAAAAGCTTCTTACCTTTCATGAGATTCCTAAAGACATTATTGAATCAGATCGCTTCGAGTACTTCTCAAAGTGGTATTATAGTGCGGTGCGAGAATATCTTCTAATCGAACCTTTCCGCGGCGATTTCGCACGCCTTGGTCGACGTATTCGCCCCGCAATCTCGTCTGCACAAGCACGTGAATCCATTGACTTGTTAGAAAGACTCGGCTTCATTAAGCGCTTAGCCAGTGGAGAATTTCGCCCTGCCGTCGAACACGTAAAGAAGCAAAGTGCATTCTCGCCCGTACATTACTACCAGTACTTAAAAGCGCAGATGGAACTTGGCTTAGAAGCAATGGAGCGAACCCCCAAAGACGAACGAGATATCTCTGCAATTTCTGTTACTTTGAGCTTGGATTCGTTCCAGGCAATCCGAGAAGAAATTAAAGCTCTGCGCCAAAAAATGATTCAGATTTCCGAAACAGAAAACAAAAAATTTTGGAATGGCATTCACGGAGATACTCGCCGAGTATATCAAGGCGTTTTTGAATTATTTCCCGTTTCTGCGACGCGAAATTCTTCTGATGAGGAGGAATCATGAAATCGAGACTAGCCTTATGTATTTTACCTCTTCTTGTTTCATGCTCTATCCAAGACAAATCACGTTCTAGCACGGAAGTTGTGAACGAGCTGAAAGTGGCAAGCATCCAAGGCTTGGCTGCAACAGGCTATGCTATGCAATCGGCACAGTGGGAACTGTTTACCCCGAATGGGAAGCGCTTCGCACAAGGTGTTACAGATACTTTAGGTCGCATCACCGCAAACTTTGATACCTCGCTCGCCCAAGATTCGTTCCCATGGCTCGTGCGAGTTATGCAAGGTTCCGACACACTCACAGCACTCTTTAGCCCAGATTCTAGCGTCGGTGGAAAAGACACACTCTTCGGCTTAGTGAATCCTATTACCACCCTAGTTACCAAACAACTACTTGGACCTGCAACCGCAAACCCCATTGGTGGCTACAGCCGTCCACGCCTTGATTCCATTGACTCCATGGGTCAACGTGCTGTGCACGCGATTTTTGGCCAAGGGGTTCGTTGGGCAGAATTTTCAAATGATCGCAGCTATCGCCCTGGCTTTAAGAACCAACCCGTTGGCTATTATCCCAGTAGCTCGGACATGCTTTTGCATACCTTGCAAACCGACGCAGATCGGCAAAACATTTCTTGCACAAAACTATTAGATAGCCTTTATTTACATCCAAACTCTCCCGCTCTCGCTAGTGAAAACTATAGACTAGAGTTGGCAACCAATCTTGTGGTCTTCCATGTTCCTCCTGATTCTGCAAAGCCTAAGATTATTGCATGGGATAGCGCACAAGGCATTCGTGATTCTGCAGCAAATAAGCATTACGATGAGCTGTGGTTGTATAATGCCTCTAAGGAAACCTCAGCACCTCCACAGGTAAATGGTGCCGATCCAATTATCACATCTATGGTGGCAGCAAATGGAGCCGTGCAACTCGCAATGAGCACCTATGGTGGCGCAGAACACGACACGGCAAGCATGAATTATTCCGTGGCATGCAAGATTATTTCGGACTTGCTATTAAGCGTTTTACAAAGCGCACAAGTTCCTGATTCGGAGCATTTTCATTCTATTTCAGATGGCCTAGGTTCTACGCTTTCCACATTACGCCCCGCTGTTTGGCTTTTGGACAGCAGCGCGACTCGTGCTTTGGCAGGAAAGGTACTTACCGACAAACTTTTGAAAAAGCCAAACGATGGCGAGAAACGAGATTCTGTGCGCACATGGGTGAAGAATATCCTTGTGTCTCCCCCTGTTCCCTTTACTTCGAACCCGCTGCGCACAGATACCCTTTCACCTGCGGCAGAGGCTGCTGTTCCGTAACCACGCACCTTTTTGAATTTGATACATTCATCGGGTGCCCGAAGAATACAACATTCCAGAACACGTTGCGAAACGCCTCGACGAGCTCCCTGCTCGCCCTGGTGTTTATTTGATGAAAGATGCGAAGAATCGCATCATATACGTAGGCAAAGCGAAACTACTCGACCGCAGAGTTCGTAGTTATTTTGATGGCCGCGATAAAGCAGGACACCGAGCCGCACGCCTTATGTTACGGCACATCCGCGACATCGAGTGGGTGCTGTGCGAAAATGAATATGAAGCACTGGTCCTCGAAAATACGCTGATTAAAAAACATTGGCCGCGCTATAATGTTCGTCAAAAAGATGACAAGGCCTACCCCTATTTGATGCTGACTATTCACGAGCCTTTTCCGCGCGTGCTGGTGGTGCGCCAAGTGCGCGACGATGGCAATCTGTATTTTGGACCTTATCTCAACGTGCGAGCTATGCGCACCATGCTCGACTTGATTCCTCGCCTATTTCAAATTCGGGAGTGTGATTTAAAACTTCCGCTGAAAACGCCTATCCGCCCTTGCTTAGCTTGGCATATCGGCCGTTGCGACGCCCCCTGTGCAGACAAATGCTCGCAAGAACATTATGCGAAAAGTGTAAAACAAACCGCACGCTTGCTTGAAGGAAAACGCGACGATTTACTGCGCCAATGGGAAACAGAAATGAAAGCTCTTGCGCAAGAATTTCGTTTCGAAGAAGCTGCGAGATTGCGCGATCGAATTCAGGCATTGCAAGCCTCGACCACAAAACAAAAAGCTGATATGTCGAGCGCGGATCTCGACCTTGACGTAGTGGCAGCTTGTCGCACGGGAACCCTTGGCTGCGTGGTGATCTTGGAGTACCGTGGTGGCGTACTAGTAGAGCGCAGACACTTTCCTTTGGAATGCAATCTCGAACAAGATGAATCCGAAATTCTCGCTGAATTTATGCCCTCGTGGTATCTGCAGCAAGGCTTTGCCCCACCTGAAATTTTAGTAGAGCATTTGCTCGATGACGCAAGCATTCTGGAAAGCGCTTTTGCCGAGAAGGCGGGGCACAAGGTCAAAATATTTTTGCCCCAACGCGGCGATAAGCCTGGTTTCTTAAGGCTTGCGCGGGCAAATGCCGAAATGCTATTGATCGAATTAAAGAGTCGCGAACTCAAGTATGACGAAATTGATCAATCGGTCTTTGTGCTGCAAAAAGAATTAGGCCTTGCAAATACACCCTTCCGACTCGAATGCTTTGACATATCCCACTTAGGCGGAACCGATACCGTGGCTTCTATGGTGGCATTCCGCAATGGCCGCCCCGAACGCTCGCAATACAGGCGCTATAAGGTTAAGACGGTAGAAGGCATCGATGATTTTGCCAGTATGCGCGAGATTGTGGGGCGCAGATTAACACGTTTACTCGATGAAGACAAACCGCTTCCAGACCTACTGGTGATTGACGGTGGTAAGGGGCAAGTCGAAGCCGCTTGGGCGGTGGTTCGCTCCATGGGGCTTGCAGAGCTCCCTGTGATTGGACTAGCAAAACGTCTAGAAGAAATCGTGTTCCCTGGTCAAGCAGAAACTCTACTGCTAAAACGCACTAGCCCCGCACTCAAGCTCCTGCAAAGGGCACGCGACGAAGCCCACCGCTTTGCGATTACCTTCCAACGCTCTTTACGCAAAGCTCATATACGCGTTGAATGGCTTGCAGACATAGAGGGCATTGGCCCCACCCTGCAAACCAAAATATTGCAACACTGGAAAACGCGTGCAAACTTTCTCGCCGCTGAGATTGCAGATATTGAATCCGTGCTAGGGAAAGCAAGGGCAAAAAAAACTTATGATCTGGTTGCGAATATGATATCTTCTCCACATGGAGAAGCGATCCCATAAACGAAGCCTGACCGTCAAAGTCGGCCTACTCTATTTTTTTATGAACGTAATCAGCATCTCGCTGTTTACTTGGATTATCAGCAACAATCAGGTCGAGCTGATCACAGACAATACGCGCTTTCAAGCAAAAGAGCTGATGTCTTCGGTGGTGCAAAATTTGCGCAACGCGCCTGCTCAGCCGAATCAAGCCACACGACTCACCGAGTTATCGGTAACGTTGGCACGCTTAGTTCCAAACTTTATGATCTATGCGGGGGACTCCATTTGGAAATCATCCTCACCGGGAACACCACTTCCTTCCAATCATTTGGAGAACGCATTGAAAGCGTCTGCTCTGCGTGAACAGGCTGGCCTTGACTATCATGTAGTTCTAGAAGAAAGCCACAATGTTCTTGAATTCTATATCCCCGCAAAAGACTTCGGCCTTGGCAATGCAACGATCTACACCACTTTATCTCTCAAAGAAATCGGCCGTCGTTTTGCCGACTTGTATAAGCTGATTGCGATCACGGTTGTTTCCCTCACCGCTCTGCACGCCTTGTTCGGCTTCTTAATTTTCCGCTTGGTAATCACACCAATTCTTCGCTTACAAGAGGCGACTCGCAAAATTGCCGCGGGCAACTTCGAACACAAGGTGCAAATCAATCGCTACGATGAAGTTGGCGCCCTTGCCGAAGGCTTCAACTACATGATGAATGTGATCCAAGAAACCCTAGAACATATTCGTCGCATGGCCGTTACCGATGAGCTTACTGGCTTGTATAATCGCAGGCATTTCTTTGATCGCATGGAGCAAATGGTTGCCTCAGCTGGCCGTTACAATCAATGCCTCGGATTAATTATTCTCGACATCGATAATTTTAAGCTTGTCAATGACACCTACGGACATCTAGCGGGGGATCAAGTTCTCCGAGAAATCGCAGATTGCCTTCGCCAAGAATCTCGCAAAGCAGATATTCTGGCTCGCTATGGTGGAGAAGAACTGGTGTTAGTGCTTCCCGAGACAGACCTACCCGGCTCTGTGCATACCGCAGAAAAAATCCGTCAAAGCCTTGAGGCTCGCGAAATTCGCCTCGATGATGGGCGTACTCTCCACATCACGGCAAGCTTTGGGGTAGCTGAATTTAGCGCTCTGAGTACGTTAAGCCCAGGAACGCCGATCAATACAGAAAAGATTGTTGAAGCTGCTGATGTCGCTCTCTACCGAGCCAAAAATTCTGGTCGAAATCGCGTAGATTTTGCCTAAGGAATTCCCAATGAGAGTTAGGCTCTGGTGGCAAGAAATCCTGTTAGCAACAATTGCAATTTTTGCAGTTGTTATCACTTGCCTCTTGATTATTTCTTCACTTCGGTTGCACAAGACCGACTTGCAATGGCAGTTACAAAAGTCCGAATTTTTAGAAAGCAACTTATCCAAGATGTATATGCTTGCTCGCTTCGTAGACCAATATAAGCTCTACCAAGAAGTACTAACCCACCAAGATGCCGATGAACACGAATATGCGATCAACTCCCTTTTTGATACGAAGCCTCACATAGTCTGGGGTGATGGTTCTGCGCAAGACATTATCGACTTTTTGAGTCTACAAATCATCAATGGTCTACGAAGTGCGTCTGGAAAACCACCTCTTGCTAACCCAATTGAAGCACAGAACCTAGCCACGCTTGAACAAGCCTTTTTCCTTGAGCGCTCTCATGAGTATAACGAATCTTTGCGCCTGCTAGAATCCTTGGGAGAATCGACCAAAGACGCACGCATACTCGGCATTATTGATTTGCATAAAGGCTTTTGCCAAGCGCTTTCTGGTGAAGTTGAAATTGCTCGCAGAAGCTATGAGCGTGTGATTACTCACCATCGTGACGATGACTTGGGGGTGACTGCGGCCTTACTCTTGAGCCATCTTGAAGTGATTTTGCAAGAACGCGCTTTGCTACTGCGCGCTAACCTAGATGACCTAACCCGCGCTCGCAAAATGACTACGCTGTGGCAATGTCGTGAGGTTTTGTCTTCCTTTGACCCAGCAAGTGTGCAATCTCCTCAAGCGAAAGCAGAGTTTTTAATGCTACGCGCTCGTTGCCTAGAAGAAACAGGCGACCGCAGCAACGCTGTGCTGAATTATGCAAAGGCTATTTCTGCTGCCGGAAATTCCGATGTCGCCCGCGACGCAAACCGCCGTTTGTATTTACTCGGTAGTCGCATCAAAGATGGAGCCCGCATCCAAAAAGCTGCGATTCACATGAATGAAATCCTGAACGACTCAAGCCTTGCCCATATGCAGCAAATTCATGTTGCCACACAATCGTCTACACATTTCATTGAAGTCAAAACCTTGGAAAATGATGCAATGCAACAAGTGGAAAATGTTGCGCAAAGTATGGAAACACCAAGCAAAATTCCAGCGAAAACCAAGGGCGAAGAAAATACAAAGCCACGAACAACCCCTACGGTATCGAAGCCAAGCCTTGAGTTCCCTCCCATCGGATCTATGGTACGAGTAGAACTGCAAAGCGGCAAGAGCTTTATAGGGCATCTATTATCCGAGCCTAGCGACAACGACGTTCGCATTCAAGCAATGATCGGAGTAATCACAGTAAAACGCAGCGAGATTATTTCTCTCGTGAATCAATAATTACGAACGATTCGCAAAGTATCTGTTACCGCAGTTTTCCCTTTGCTCACATTTTGCACTCCATAATGCAAAGTGGTCGCAGTAGAAAACGGTAATGCGATTTCACTTCCATCTACGCTGCGTTGCCAATATATGTGAACAGGCGTCGAACTTGAATCGGTCAACATAGCATCAATGGACGCAGTGCCGTAAACATGACCCAAGAGTGAATCGCCACTGGCAACGGTGATCGTTGTATCAAAGGCTGCAGAGGCTTGCATGGATTGGGCTGCACGCGCTAACACATCCATCTTTGCTCGCAAGCGCACGGAACGAACCAGAGAGTTTGTTACAGAATCAGCGGTTCGATACCGTAACACCAATGCTTCTTGCACATTCAGGTCTGCGGCATGAGCGGCAATCCATGGAATAGTTATTAATGGAGCCTCGCTATCCACAATTAAGAATGCCGTATCACTCGTGCCTCGTTCCAAATGCACGGAAATTGAATCAGCTTTCAATGCTGTATCGCAAACAGCAATGAGGGTCGCTGCAAATCCTGCTTGGACCACAAACGGCTTAGACCACAGCGTGTCTGTATGCCATGAGTATGTGGGCGCCGGCGGTAGTGGCACAGGCTTCTTACTGTAATCTTGCATGGGGGTATAGAAGTCGCAGGCAAACAGTGCAAGGCAAACATGGCCAAAGAGAACAAAGAGAATATCGAGTGGTTTTGCTCTTGAAATTCGCATCATGGATTATGCCCTCCAAGCCCAGGTAAAGGCAATCCTATTTGCAAACGCAAATCTCCGAATCGATCTAAGTCATAGGAGTAGTCCACACCAATACGCAGCGGTAGTTTGCCACAGAAAAGTTCTGTCCCCACGCTCGGGCCTGCAGTCATTCCAGAACGCATCTCTGTCTCGGACTCATCATGGACTCGTGTGTAGCGGAACGTTGTGTGTAATCCAGCCGTTGCGATCCAAGTAAAATGGTGCGCAAGGCTTGCAACCAAAGGGTAGCCAGCCACAGCACCCAAGCCGCCCCAATTTTCAAAACTGGCATGCGTTGGATAATTCTCCCATTGAGAATGCCCACCTTGCGCAAGCAGTTCCAAAGTCCAAAGCCCACCAAGCCGACGATTCGCACTAAGCTGCGCACCCAGTTCCCACAAGCTGCGCGGGCCATTATCGCGAGTCCAGTTGGGGAGATTTTGGCCCAAGGTTGTCGTTACTGAAATGAACACCCGATTCCAAACTTGTTGATGTAAAACCGCGTGCTGTGGTTCCAAATCTTCTTTTAATTCGCGCTCAACTTGTGCAAGGCGAACTTGTAAAACAGCGATGCGCTCCCGCAATGGGGTGAGAACTTTGGTAAATCCATTATCCGTATAAGCCTGTGAAGCCAAAGCCCGCGCCTCAACATCGCGCACACGTTCACGCGAAAGATAATCCGTAGAGTCTTCGTAATTACGCAACGGCATGGCTTTGGGATAGTTTGTACGCAATGAATCGAGGAAAGAATTGATGCGCAATGAATCAGCGAGCAACTCTTTTTGCAATTCTGCAATACGCGCGTCAAGCACTCGTTTAAGCGCAGAGTCAGCAGGGGCAAGCTCCACATTGTCGTATAAGAAATGCGGGGCTAGAGCCAAGTGGGGTAAGGGTTCAAGGGTTGCTTCGTACACGCGGTAGGTGCCCACAGGTGTGTAGGGATCATATTCCACTGGCACGAATCCTGCGGAACGAATGAGGCATGGTTTGGCGGTATCATTCCAAGTGTAGATCATTGCAGACAAAGGCTCTTCGGGCTCTATCCCGCGGCGATCAATCCCTTGCCATGTTGCAGGACTTGCGGAGCGCAAATACAAAATGCCCGGCGGCAAGGTCTTTTCTAATGGCACCAAGCCCGTATCGCTTTTATAGAATAAGGCGTCGCTATTGGAAAGCACAAAGTGATTGTTGAAGACTATCTCATTACCACCAAATAGCGGTGTGGTTGCACGCTTCGCCATGCCAATAGCCTCGGGCCAACGAAACACTCGCATCCCTTGATACATCTGCGACGTGAACACAATCCGATAAAAGTGCAGAACGCTATCTGTTTGCAAGCGATAGAAAAACATTTCTTGCGTGCGCGCACTCGCTGCAGGAACTTCTTCTAAATCCTTGGAAGAAAATTCAGCTTGCTCAGCAAACACAAGCTGCAACAACAACAGAGTTAAGAATGGCCAATGGAATCTCATTGCTTGTAAATCTAGTCACGAGAATCATCAATAGTTTGCAACAAACGATCCTACATTTAGGGCATGCCACAATATCCTGAAAGCCTAACGCTCAAGCCTGTCCAGCAGGTGTCTGGAACGATTCGTTTACCGGGTTCCAAAAGCTTGTCTAATCGAGCATTGCTTCTCGCAAGCTTTGCGCAAGGTACAACCACTCTTACCAACCTTTTGCGCAGCGACGATACAACCCATATGCTCAATGCGCTAACCAAACTCGGCGTGCAACTGGAACTTTCTGCTGATGGGGTGGAATGTATCGTACATGGGCAAGGCGGCCCATTCCAAAGTCAAGGCGCAGATCTGTTCTTGGGCAATGCGGGCACGGCCATGCGCCCTTTAACCGCAGCGCTTTGCCTTGGTCATGGCGACTACTTTTTGAGCGGTGAACCTCGCATGATGGAGCGCCCCATTGCAGATTTGACGGACGCACTGATTCAACTAGGTGCAGGGATTACGTATCAAAATACGGCTGGCTACCCACCGATTCGCATTCATGCAACGGGACTCACAGGGGGTATTGCCCAAGTCAAAGGAAATGTCTCTAGCCAATTTTTAACAGCACTTCTGATGGCGGCTCCAATGTGCACGAAGCCTTTGCGCATCGAGGTCCAAGGCGAATTGATCTCGAAGCCGTATATCAAGATTACCCTCGAAGAAATGCGCCGTTTTGGCATTGAAGTGCAAAGCGTCGATGAACAAACATTCCTTGTACCCCAAGGGATTTACCGCTCACCCGGCCGTTGCTTAGTCGAAGGAGACGCCTCGTCTGCAAGTTATTTTTTGGCTGCGGCAGCAATCGCAGGTGGGCCGGTGCGGGTTCAAGGCGTTGGCCGTGCAAGCGTGCAAGGCGACATTCGTTTTGGCGAGGTACTTGAGGCCATGGGAGCCCAAGTACGCTGGGGCGAAGACTGGATTGAGGTTGAGCGCGGATCATTGCGAGGCGTTGACCTTGATCTGAATCATATTCCCGACGCTGCAATGACCATCGCTGCGCTAGCCTTATTCGCAAAGGGCTCAACTCGTATTCGCAATGTGGCTAGCTGGCGCGTAAAAGAAACTGATCGCCTCTCTGCAATGGCTTGCGAGCTGCGCAAAGTCGGGGCTGCAGTGCTCGAAACCCCAGATTCTCTGACCATTACTCCTCCCACACAACTCAAGCACGCAACCATTGAAACTTACAAGGATCATCGCATGGCAATGTGCTTCTCTTTGCTGTCTGTTGGAAACACGCCAGTTACCATTCTTGATCCTGGATGCGTGTCGAAAACCTTCCCAGACTACTTTGAAGCTCTAGCCTCCTTGAGTAATTGAGTTTTTCGACTTTCTGCTCCGCAATTCAGCTATTTTTGTGGTAGAATTTTGCAATATGGTTTATGACTTCGTGAACAAAGCTTTGGAGGCAGGATGAATCGCATCCGAATTTTTTCTTTGATGACACTAGCAACCTTTCAACTTGCGGTAGCAAAACCGCTTGAGGTTTGGATTGAGCCCAATGGAGCAAACCCACAAGGAATTTTAGAAGAGCGCTTAGCTGATTTTCAGAAGGAAACAGGTCTCGAAGCAAAGGTTGTTGTGCTCGACTGGGGCGAGGCTTGGAGTAGAATCACAGCCGCACTTCAAAAAGGCACTGGTCCAGACGTCATGCAATTGGGAACCACTTGGGTTTCGCACTTTGCTAGCGAAGGGCTGCTTGCACCACTTAATTCTCATGCGGCTGCGATTAATCCAGACCGTTTTATGACTACATCTTGGAAAACAACGCAAGTTGATGGCGACTCATCTTTCTATGCGATACCTTGGTTTGTGGATATCCGCGTGCTCATGGCAAACCGCCATTGGATCGAAGCGCAGGGAATTAAAGCGAGTGACATTGCAACCGTTGATGGCTACCGCAAAACATTGTTGAAGCTGCGCAAAGCCAATCTCGTTCGCGATGATGCAACTCCGATTTTTCCATTCTCATTCCCAGGCAAGAGCGACTGGAACATTCCTCATAACTTCGCACCATGGATCTGGTCTCAAGGCGGCGATTTTATTGGCAAAGTTGATGGCAAGTGGCGTTCAATGCTTCTTGAAAAAAACACTGTTATCGGTATTCGTCGTTACATTGGATTCGTGCTCGATAGCCTCACCAACCAAGCATCACTGAAAGAAAATACAGCGCAGGTTACCGGCCGCTTCAATAATGGCGAGCAAATTTTTTCAATCAACACCTCTGAAGTGATTATGCAAACTCGCCTCCCAGAAACCGAGGGTGGCACACAAAATTCACACATTGGTCAAGAAGGAATTCGCACGTTTCCAATTCCCGCAGGCCCTGGTGGCTCTATCGCATTCGTAGGTGGTTCTAACTTGGCGCTGCCTAAGGCGAAAGCTCACGACGCCAATGCTCTCAAGCTTTTGCTATTCTTAACTCGCCCCGATAATCTGGATAAATACACGAAGAAGATCGGATTCTTGCCTCCCGACCGTGGTGTTTTGCAGGTATGGGCTCAAGACTCTCTCTACCGAGTTTTAGTCGAGCAAGCTGAAAATGGCCGCGCATATCCGAACATTCCTGATTGGGGAAATATTGAGTCTGTGTTGGTCGAAATGTTTAGTGCCATTTGGACATTGCTAGACACTCGTGGGGTCTATACCGACGAAGAATTATTTAAGATTCTTACCCAGTATAATGGGAAGCTGAATCAGATTATGAAGGTTCCCGACAACACGGCTCCCGCAACCTCGCTGATTCAATTTCAAGAAAGCATTAAGAGCATGAAAACGCTTGCAGATCTTGAAACCGAAGACTCCTTAAGGATTGCAAAAGCAACAGCTCCCGCAGTACAGCCCAAAAGCTCGGGAAGTCTCGTTGTATATGGTGGAATTGCAGCAGGAGTTCTTCTGCTCTTGGCAATTGCCTTGCTTATCATTCGCAAGAAGAAACACGCTTAACCGAATAGGACTCCGTGGAGCATCAGATTCCATTTTTTCGTAGCTTTCGCTTCCGCTTTATCATTTTAGTGGTGGCAGCTCAGCTTGTATTCGTTGTCGTCGCTGGCATCTATTCCATCCAACAGCAAACGCGCGCAGAAATGCAGAAGGAATTTTCTTCGGATGCCGTGAATTTGAAAGTGGTTTCGTCTTTTGTCCGCAACTCCATGAATGCCTTCGGGGAAAGCCTAAATCTGTTGGCAGTCACACCTGCCATGGGTTCGTTTGATCCCATGCAAGCAGGGCAGATGTTGAAAACCTATAAGGTATCCTCGCTATTTATTACCGGCGAGAAAGTGGCCGTTTTTGATAACAAGAATACTCTCATCGCC
>Ga0302287_10000115_pt1 | contig 57095 bp, 50 predicted proteins | sample III_Fen_E2_4_FD_200452 | JGI IMG/M metagenome (GOLD analysis project Ga0302287, IMG submission 200452) | Peat permafrost microbial communities from Stordalen Mire near Abisko, Sweden - III_Fen_E2_4 | ecosystem: Environmental > Terrestrial > Soil > Wetlands > Permafrost | place: Sweden: Abisko... | reverse complement strand
CATAACTTTTTTATGGCAAAGGTCAGGCAATTCTAAATTAAATGAAATACGGCGGATTTGGGATGCTTACGATTATTCAACATATTATCACAAAAAAAAGAAGTAGAACAGATCCTACTTCTTTTTAAAATATAAAATTATAACTTTATTTTTTACTTTTCTGTGCTCTTTTTATTCCTTCAATTCCTTTAATGGCCATTTCATTAGTTGGTTCAACCACTAAAATCTTATTCCAGTAATTGGTTGAAGTAACATATTCAGTTTTCAACAAATAATAGAATCCTAAATAACGGTAACATTCAAGTAAAATTGAATTGTATTTCGGATCTGCTTTTGACTCAATCAATGTTGCTGTTTGTTCGTAAAATGGTTTTGCCATCCCTTTTGTTGTTTCCGGGTCAAGCAATGAATTAGCACGTGCTCTCCAAAAATTACCCCGATAACCTGTTGGTTCCATTTTAGCAACTATGGCAAAAATACTGTCGGCTTTCACTAAAGCATTCTTTTTGATATTCACGTTCAATGAATCTTTGCTTCCAAGACCGTAGTACAATTTACCTAATGCAATAACATCATCTGCAGTTTTTTTATCTTCAGGTAATGAATTTTCATACTTAAGATAATTTGCAATTGCATTATCAAAATCACCTTTTTCATTATACATATCCGAAACATCTTTCCACAATTCTACTTTTGATGAATCTGCATCAATCGCTTTTTGATATTGTACAATTGCTAAATCATATTGTTTTGTCTGACGCAATGCCTGACCGTAATATCTGTAATCAAGATATGTAAAATCAGGTTTATCCGATTGATTAAACAAACGGTCAGCCGATTTAATAGCATCATCGTATTGTTTCATATCTATATTGTTATACATTGCCAATCTGTTAAAAGCTGGATTGCGGGGCTCTTTTTTAAGTCCATCATTAGCAATTTGCAACGATTTAGGAAAATCATGATTGAAAAATAAGGTCATTGCATATTTAATCAGGTCCTGTACATTTGTATTACCCGATTTTAAATAGCTGTCGTAAAGTGCAGCAGCCTTATCAAACTCATTATTCATATAATAGATATCGGCAAGTTCTTTGTCAACCAACAGGAAAGTTGGTTCTTTAACTTTCAGACGGTTCAACATGTCAATAGCAAGTGACGAATTTACATTCCGGTATGCACGGGCATACTTAACATAAGCCTCTTTACAGTTTGCATCGTAAAGAATAGCCAGTTCATAATTACTGCAGGCATTACCTACATTTTTCTTTGCTAATTCGATATCGCCCATTAAGATAGCAAGAGGAGCGTATTTCGTTTTAATATCTTTTGCTTTTTCCTGGTAAATGACAGCCTGATCAACAAGTCCATTTACTAAATAAGCATTTGCTGCTGCAATAAAAAAATCGGGATTCTTTTTTGCACTTCTCAATTTAAGCACCGTCTGAATTTCCTGATCGGCATCTTTTTGATTTGTTTTAATTTTCAACATGGCTAACCCAATTGTATTTAAAACATTGTCATCCTGGTCTACTAATCCCTTTTTAAAATAGATTTCAGCAGAGTCAAGTTTGTTTTCACTAAAATAAATATTTCCTAGGTAAAAACAGGTAATTTGACGTGTCGATTGGTCAGTCGAATATTCACTAATTAACAAAGGTTTTGCTACTAACGGGAATCCTGCTTTGTAATAAGCTAAACCCTGATCCTCTAATGCACTGAAAACCGATAGGTTAACGACAAATAGAGTTAAAATGAGAAATAAAAAGTTACGTTTCATGTAGCTTGAATTTAATTTGAAATTAATAATGTTTAATCTTTAATCCTTAATCCTTAATATGAACAATTCGAACAGGTTGAGTTGCCGGAACTAATCCAGATTTTAATATAATTCGTTGACCCTTGTCGGATGTCAAGAAAGTAGTTAACCCGGAGGGTAATGAACTTCTTGGGTCGTTCAGGATAACAAAAATACTCCTGGTAAGGGGATAATAACCATAAAACAAATAGGCTTGATAAGGTTTATAAGTATTTACCACAGTCGCTTCATTTTCACTGGTCACTGCCATTACCCGCACTTCACTTTTAAATGAAAGATTGGTTGTATCTTTTCGGTTACCCAGCCAGTTGACACCGATCACACCGATTGCATTGGGAGTTTTTGAAACATAATCAATAACTTCCAGATTGGTTTTCTGTGCACTCATCTTGTCGGACAACGGTTCACCTTTACAAATCGAATCAATGGCAAAACGAACGGTACTTGAATTCTTGTTATCAAAAACTAACTGAATAGGACCCAGTTTTGAACGCGGATAGATATCGTTCCAATTGACTATTTTGCCTGTTAATATTTTTTTAATCTGACTTACTGTAATTAAAGAATCGGAATTACGATTATTTATTATTAATGCAATACCATCAGTTGCAAGTTTATACGAACGCGGTGCAAACTTCTTACTGACCAAAGATGCTTCTTCATTAACCGACAATGGACGAGTAGCAATTGCTAATCGTACACTGTCTTTTAATAAAAGATTGATCGCATCTACTTCATTTGTATAAGTAGGTACAATTCCTGCTTTTGGATACAACGATTCAAAGACATCTAATTCCTCTTGTATGATGGGACGTAGATTCTCATCAACAGTAATCGGGATCACACCCTCTGTGAGTGTGTCCGTAAATCTATCCTTTCCTTTAGTCTGACATGAGACAAAAGCAAGGACAAATAAAAAACAGGATAGTTTGAACGTTGACATCCTTAATTATTCTAGTTTAAATGTAATTGGCAATGTATACCACACGGATACATTTACACCATTTTGTTTTCCGGGAATGAATTTAGGCAAAGACCGAATTACACGCATGGCTTCTCTGTCACAGGCCGGATCGAGTTGTCTTACGACTTCTACTTTATCCACAGCACCTGTCTTGGTTACCACAAAACGTACAATTACTTTTCCCTGAATTCCATTTTCCTGAGCAATAATCGGGTACTTAAGATTTTTACCAATATACGATAAAAGTTCGGATTCACCACCCGGGAATTGAGGCATTTGTTCAATAACAGTATAGACCTTTTCTTCCACTTCCTGAGTCACATTTGCTTTTACATCGGCAATATCAACAGTTCCTGTTGCACTTCCCTTTACATCGGCAAGTGAGATGGAAGCAGTGGATTTCGTAAGTTCTTCCTGGCTCTTAAGAGCATTTTCGTCGGTAACTTCCTCATCCTTTGCGATCTTCGGAACAGTAAATTTTACGGCTGACTTCAGATCGGGAGGCGGAATTGCTTCCGCTGCTTTCTTCACATCATTCTTTACCTCGGCTGGCTTATTTAATTTGGATAAAGCTGTTACATCAACAACCACAACCTTTTCTTTTGGTTTCACCATGTTTATTAAACTAGGAAGACTAAATCCAACTACTGCAACAACCGCAATAATCATCATTGACAGATTGTGCCGTTTGTCCGACTCACTCCGCATTTTATAAGCGCCGTATTCCTTATTCTTTCCTTGAAATATAAGCTCTCTCCATTCAAAGGAAGTTAAATCTATTTTAGCCATTTTAATTTCATTTTTAGGCGTTTAACTATTTAGCAGAAGCAACTCGAGAGAATCCACCTTTGGTTTCACGATTCTTTAACAAGAAACGGTCCCCTTTACCAATCGTATCAATTACATAAACCCCGATGTTGCAAATTTGCATTTCATCAAGTGCATCAATTAAATTTTTATACGTAGCTTTATCGGTTGCTTTTATTATCACTATAGGAGTATTCTTCCCGTTCTTAATTACGGATGCCTGCTTGGTAAACTGCTCCTGAGTAATCTTCAGGTCGAGTTTCTGTTGTTTCAGAACATTAATCTCTGAAACTGCTTTTGCATTTTTCTTTAAAAGTAAGGCACGGATTCCATCAGCTTTATACGAAGTCTGTTTTAAAGAGTTATAATCTTTATAATCGGGCTCCCCGCTAAAATAGAAAACTGAATCACCTCCGGTGAGCAACAATGTAGTTGCCATGGAAGCTTTTACTTTACTCTTATCGGCTTCGGTAATTTTTTTATCATTACTTGGCATGTTGATCTCCATGGTTTGAGGTTTACTCAACGACGTACACAACATAAAAAAAGTAATCAGCAACATATTCATATCCACCATGGGAGTAAAATCCACAAATACGCTTATCTTCTTCTGTTTGCTGCCGCCTTTTTTCTTCTTACCACCAGTATCATTAGTTTGAATTTCAGACATAATTTTTAGTTTTTATTTTTCAGAAATTTTCTTCAATGAAGTGATTAAGTTGTATTTGTTTTCTCTTAAATCCTGAAGAGAAGTCATTACATCTTTAATTACTTTATATGGCGTATTCTGATCTGCTTTGATGGCAATTCTCAAATCAGGATTGGCTGCACGCGCACTCTTTATCCAATCTTTAAACTGATTATCACCTTTAGTAGTCGGAATACCCAGTTCTTTAAGTACTTTATCCTGCTCATCAGTGGTCATGGCCAGATATGCTTTCATGCTTTTAATCGGGACTCCAAAGGTTTTTAGTATTCTAAACTTCTTTATTTCTGCAGAAGTAAAAGAAACGCCATAATCTTTTCCCACACTTGTCAAGGTTTCAACCATATCGGTTTGCTTATCCAAACTCATAAACACCTTTCCCTTGGGATCTATCAATATTGATAAAATATTGACTTCCGGTATTTTGAATTCAGATACTGAGGCGGGAGTTGTTACTTGTACCGGCTCTTTTCTCACGAACGTAGACGTTAACATGAAGAAAGTCAGCAGAAGTACGGTAACATCACTCATCGCAGTCATATCGATACGTGTACTCTTCCTTGCTACTTTTACTTTAGACATAGCATTTTATTTTAGTTTGTATTGAGAAAATTATTTGTGAGAAGCTGCAAATGTTTGTACAATTGAAAAACCTACTTCATCAATACAATAGGTAATCGAGTCAATTTTACTTGTGAAATAATTATAAGAAATTACAGCCAACGCACCGGTTAAGATACCAAAAGCAGTATTGATCAACGCTTCAGAAATACCTGCCGATAATGCTACGGAGTCAGTACCACCTGCACCGGCCAAAGAAGCAAACGATTTAATCATACCAATTACTGTTCCTAACAATCCCATCAACGTACCCAATGTAGTAATGGTTGCAATAATAGGAAGATTCTGACTTAACATTGGAAGTTCCAAAGCCGTTGCTTCTTCTACTTCTTTTTGAATTGCCAATACCTGTTGTTCTTTCGATAAAGTGGCATCTTCTTCCACTTCGGCATATTTGATTAATGCGGTTGTTACTACATTAGCAACTGAACCTTGTTGTTTGTCACAAATCGCTGTGGCTGCTTTAATATCACCTTTTGATAACGAAGCTTTGATTTCACTTACAAAAGTCGATAATTTTCCTTTTCCCTGAGCTGTTCTAATTGCAAAGAAACGTTCAACACTTAATGCCAATACTGTTAATAATAATGTCTGAATAATTGGTACAATAAATCCACCTTTGTAAACTGTTCCTAACAAACTTCCGTTGGCAACAGCATTTTTTGTGTCATTGTTCAAAAAATTGGCCGGATTACCGAAGATAAAATGGAAAATACATAATGCAATTACAAGACATGCTAACATTACAAGAATCGGTGAATTGATACCTGTAAATCCCTTACTTTTTTTTGGTTGTTTTTGATTCTTTGCCATAACGATTTGTTTATTAATATTATTTATTATAATTTTTAAATTGTATTTTATTTATAAATATATTTTAGAGAATAGTTTATAATGATTCACAGGTCTAATTTGTGAGTTCTTTATTAAAAGGAGCACAAAAATAATAACAAATTCATTAAAGTTGATGGTTTTTACAATTTTTAATTTTATCTTTTTTTCAAAGTATTGATTATCAAAACAAATCGATTATATTTTATTTAATTTTTGAATAAAAACAACCAGAATATAACATTTTAATCAGTTTTTAGTTCAAAAAGCTTTAATTATTAAGTGCATTTATTAGCACGATCCTCTTTTTATTGCCATAAAATCCAACTGGATGTTTCAATCTGCAAGTACAGTCTCAAATTATACTCTTTTCTAATTTCAATATGTTGAATATTTTATCTTTACAACTACAATTCTAAACGCAGGAAATTGAGACTAAGTATAAAAATTGTCAGATATTTGAACAAATATACGATATTTTTTTATCCAATTGATCATTTTAGTAATGATTTTATCGAAAAAATACAAATAGTGTGCTCTTTTGTCCATTTTACATATTTATGTTTCATTTGTATTGTTTTTTTTACTTTTTATTTTCATCTTCTGAACCTTATTTTGAATTTAAAGGTTTTAAAAATTGAAGCCAATTATAGTAAAAAAGGAATATCGATTTTTTCGTCGTTCTGCAATTCCATGGAAAAATTAGTTGTGTAATTTCATTTAACTAACCTGTTTCCATGAACAGAATCATCCTGTAAACAAACTCCTGTCATTTTAAGGAAACTTAATCATCAGTCATGGATGCAAGTGACATGCCAACTAAGTTTAAAATAAGGTAACTTTATCGTCTGATATTTTATAGTTTATAAAAATCACGAAATAAATCATCTGAATAATATAATTTCGCATATTGTTGGTATGTCCACTCATTCTATTTTCACGACCCCTTTTGCTCCCCTTTTATACCCCTTTTACTCCGGTTTTTAACATTAGTTCCTCAAAACGATCCTAATACTTATATAATATATTCTTATATAAATCTATATAGATATGAACATATAAGTTTTACCTTAAAACGGGAGTAAAACAGGAAATAAAGAGCGAGCGAAGGGGAAACGGATTTTCAAATAACATAGGCACAAAATACGACACTACATTGAGGCCATTACTTACATCATTCAGAGAGTAAAAATTCAATCTTTTTTTATTTAAATTCAATTTCAATTGTAAAAAAAGATTTCTATATTTGCATGGAAATCGAATGAATATTCCATTATCAGTTTAAATAATGACTTTCTTCATTATGTTTCCATTCCAGTCACTTCAGATCATATCAATACGGAAAGTACTATTCAACCTTATATATCATGCAGAAAGAAATATCACACTCCCTGTTCCGCTATGGCGAAGATGTATTAACCATTGGCATTGCCCTGAATTTAGCCCGGGGAATCACAAAAGGGATTGTCACCGATTCAGTCCGTTTGAAAGTTCAAAAGAACCGCGATGTCGTGGAGAGCATCGTTCATAAACAAAAAATTGTATACGGCATCAACACGGGTTTTGGACCGTTGTGCACTACCCTGATCGGGGAAGATGACACAAAGAAACTTCAGTACAACCTGCTGATGAGCCACAGTGTCGGGGTCGGAAATTCAATTGATAAAGAGATTGCGTGCCTGATGATGATTTTAAAAGTTCATGCTCTGTGTAAAGGATACTCGGGCATAGCCGTTGAAACGATCGACAGAATCCGGTGGCACATTGAAAACGGGATAATCCCGTGTGTCCCTGAACAAGGTTCGGTAGGGGCTTCCGGCGATCTGGCCCCCCTCGCCCACCTGTTTTTACCTCTTATCGGTCTGGGTAAAGTCATTTACCACCATCAGGTAAAACCGATGTCTGAAGTATTGGAGGAACTGAACATGCAACCGGTAAACCTGGGACCTAAAGAAGGATTGGCGCTGATTAACGGAACGCAGTTTATGAGTGCCCACGCAGTTGTTTTACTTGAAAAAATGCAGAACTGTCTTGATCATACCGACATCATTGCAGCGATCAACCACGAAGCCATGATGGGTTCTGTCAAATGTTTTGATGAAGAGCTCCAGAATCTGCGCCCTTACTCCGGCAGTATTTATGTAGCCCGTCGAATGAGGGAACTGCTTAAACATTCTGAGATTGTAGTATCCCATAAAAACTGCCTCCGGGTTCAGGATCCATATTCGTTGCGATGCATTCCTCAGGTTCATGGGGCATCCCGCAATGCCTGGCTTCATCTGAAAGAAACAATCCTGATTGAAATAAATTCGGTTACCGATAATCCCATCATTTTTTCGGAAGATAAAACCATTAGTGGAGGCCTGTTTCATGGTCAGCCCATTGCCATGCCCATTGATTATGCCGGGTTGGCAGCAGCCGAACTGGGCAATATTTCAGATCGTCGTATTTATCTTTCGATGATGGAAAGTGTGCCCGGATTACCTAAACTGCTGATGAAGCATACCGGACTGAATTCAGGATTTATGATCCTGCAATACACCACGGCAGCTCTGGTAAGCGAGAATAAGACGCTCTGCTTTCCTGCCAGTGCCGACAGCATCCCTACCTCGCTCGGGCAGGAGGACCATGTAAGCATGGGTTCAATCGGTGTCCGTAAAAGTTTACGTATAGTAGACAATCTTGAAAAGATACTGGCTATCGAATTGCTCACTGCAGCTCAGGGATTTGATTTCAGAAAGCCCCTGAAATCAGGGATCCTGATCGAAGAGACGCATAGTCTGATCCGCCAGCATATCACCTTTGCCGAAACCGACCGCGTATTTTCCGACGACATTGAAAAAGCCATAGCACTGATTCGATCAAAAGAACTTATAAAAAATATTCATCTTGTAGCGATTAAACATCACCTGGCATTTAAAAACGAAGACCATGAATTATTCGGAATTTATTGAAACTTACGCATCACACCCACATTACAAAGCACCAACCGGAAATCAGCTTCATGCCAAATCATGGCAAACCGAGGCACCGTTACGTATGCTATTGAACAACCTGGATGCCGAAGTAGCTGAAGATCCGGCCAACCTGATCGTATACGGCGGTACCGGACAGGCGGCAAGAAATCCCGAAGCGGTAAGAGAAATTATCCGCATCCTGCTTGAAATGGACGAATATCATTCCTTATTGATACAATCGGGGAAACCTATCGGACTGGTTCGCTCCCACCCTCAGGCACCCAGGGTACTGATTGCCAACAGCAACCTGGTGCCGGCATGGGCTACCTGGGAACACTTCGAGGAATTAAAAGCCAGGGGGTTAATGATGTATGGTCAAATGACTGCCGGAAGCTGGATCTACATCGGTTCACAAGGGATTCTGCAGGGTACATTCGAAACATTTGTCGAATGCGGACGTAAATATTTTAACGGAGATCTCACACATTGTTTAATTGTCTCCGGCGGAATTGGCGGAATGAGCGGTGCTCAACCACTGGCTGCAACCATGGCAGGTGCTGTTTTTCTGGGAGTGGACATTGATCCGAAACGCATAAAAAAACGGTTGTATACCCGTTATCTGGACAGAATGACAGACGATTATGAGGAAGCAAGCCGCTGGATACTTGAAGCCAAAGTACAGGGTCAACCGTTATCTGTTGGTTTAGTGGGTGATATCGGTGATGTGCTCGAAAAGCTGTTGAAAGATTCAATCATTCCGGATATTCTTACCGACCAGACATCTTCACATGATCCCCTGAACGGGTATGTACCGAATGGAATGTCACTGGAAGAGGCACTTGATTTAAGAAAAAGCAACCCTGATTCCTACAAAGTACACTCACTGAAAAGTATGGCCCGCCATGTAGGTTTTATGCTCGAAATGCAGAAACGTGGCAGCATTACCTTCGACTATGGCAATAATTTGCGTGAATTTGCCCGTCAGGGTGGCGAAGAACATGCATTTGACTACGATGGATTTGTACCTAAATTTATCCGTCCTTTGTTCTGTGATGGCAAAGGTCCGTTTCGTTGGGTGACACTTTCGGGTGATCCGGAAGACATATTCACCACCGACCGCGCCTTAATGGAATTATTCCCCGAAAACGAACATTTAATAAAATGGCTTACCGAAGCCGAACAAAAGGTGGCTTTTCAGGGTTTACCCAGTAGAATCTGCTGGTTGGGCATGGGTGAACGTGAAAAAGCCGGACTTCTGTTCAATCAACTAGTCAAAGAAGGGAAACTGAAAGCTCCTATCGTTATTGGACGCGATCATCTCGATTGCGGGTCGGTAGCTTCACCCAACCGTGAAACCGAAGGTATGTTGGATGGTTCGGATGCTGTTTCCGACTGGCCATTACTCAATCTGATGGCGAATACAGGGGGTGGTGCCACGTGGGTATCTTTTCATCATGGCGGTGGCGTTGGCATCGGGTATTCACAACATGCCGGAATGGTAGTGATCGCTGATGGTACGGAACGTGCAGCCGAATGCATCAGCCGCGTATTGTACAATGATCCTGCTATGGGCATTTACCGCCATGCCGATGCAGGGTATGAAACCGCTATCGAGAACAGAAAACGGTTCGGTATGAATTTTTAAATTATAGTTGATTGGTTAATTGGTTGATTGATTCGCTGATTAGTTAATTGGTTGATTGGTTGTCCCGATAGCTATCGGGAGGTTAATTTATTGAATAGAGATGAGTTAATCGAAACTTTCAATCTACTTGAATTCTTAAATAGTAAATAGTAAATGAATAAATAGTAAATAAATTAATGAAACTTACCGGTCCCTTTAAACAATTGCTTACGATGGATAAAATGGCCGGAAAGGGTCCTTTATCCGATGATCAACTGGAAATCATTCCGGATGCAGGGATTCTACATGGTGAAGGGAAGATAATTGCCATTGGAAATTTCAACCAGTTGAAAGGAAAGTTCAATTCCACGAACATCGAATGGATAGAAGGTGATTATGTGGCACTGCCGGGAATGATCGATGTACATACTCATATTTGCTGGACAGGATCCCGTGCCGGGGATTATGCGCTGCGTCAATCGGGGAAAAGCTATCTTGAGATTGCAGCAATGGGTGGTGGAATATGGGATACTGTTTTGAAAACCCGTGAAGCAACTCTCGAAGAACTGGCAGAAGAAGTAGAACAACGGGCTTATAAATTACTCAAACTTGGCATCACCACCATTGAAGTAAAAAGCGGATATGGACTTTCTGTAGCTTTTGAACTGAAGATATTAAAATCTATTGCCCTGGCTAATAAAAGATGCCTGGCTGAATTAGTTCCAACCTGCCTGGCAGCTCATATCCTGCCAAAAGATTTTACGGGAAACGAAACAGAATACCTCGAATATTTAACTGACAAACTACTTCCCGAAGTAAAAAGATTAAAGCTGGCAGAAAGAGTGGATATTTTCGTTGAGCAAAGTGCTTTTTCAACAAATGCAGCAAAAGTTTATTTGATGAAAGCTAAGCATATGGGTTTTGATATTGTACTTCATGGCGATCAGTTCAGTACAGGTGCTGCAGCCGTAGCCCTTGAAACAGGTGCTGTCAGTATCGATCATCTCGAGGCAGCAAACAATCATGAAATCATCTTACTCTCAAAAGGAGATGTCATACCGGTAATACTGCCGGGAGCCTCTATCGGATTGGGTGATCCCTTTGCCCCTGCCCGTAAGCTGCTTGATGCAGGAACTTCTTTGGTAATTGCTTCCGACTGGAATCCGGGTTCGGCACCCATGGGTAACTTATTGGTAGAAGCTGCCATATTAGGTGCTAAAGAAAAACTGACCATGTCGGAAGTATGGGCAGCACTCACCTACCGCGCTGCCTGTGCTATTCGCAAAAGAGATCGGGGTATCCTAAAAACAGGTTATTTAGCAGACATTATAGCTTTCAAAACAAATGATTATAAAGAAATTTTGTACCGGCAGGGTCAATTGAATGCCGGAATGATTTGGAAAAATGGAGAAATAGTAACTTGATGTGGTGATGTGGTGATGTGGTGATGTGTTGATGTGATAATGTGGTGATGTGATAATGTGGTGATGTGATGATTTGGTGATATGATAATGTGATGATGTGGTGATGTGGTGTTGTAGTGATTTGGTAATGTGGTGATGTGATGATGTGGTGTTGTAGTGATTTGGTAATGTGGTGATGCGGTAATGTGATAATGTGATGATTTGGTAATGTGGTGATACGGTAATGTGATAATGTGGTGAAGAGGTGATGTGGTTGAGTAAAAAGAAAATTAAAAAAAATACTATCAAATTGAAAATCAACATTGAAATAAGGAAATAAAGTTTAGAAATAGAGAAGATTCTTTTCTATTGAAGTTGACAAACAGAATTATGAATTTATTCTTTAAAAACCTTATTTTCAAGTATTCAACCTTAGTAGAAAACCGATCGCCCACACAACCCAACCTTATTTACCTTATTTAATAAACAACTTAAGTTTCAATTTGTAAGTATTTTGTTCAACTTTGCTCATTTTTACAAAGCCTTTAATTTGGTGATGTGATGATGTGATAATGTGATGATGTGATAATGTGATGATGTGGTGATGTGATGATATGGTGATGATATGGTAATGTAAAATTCAACTGCTAATGGAAAATAATAGAATGGATGTATGATTTTACAATTTAGAATAGTATCTTCATGGGTTGAATCGCACAATTAAACTGAATGAATCTATTTAGTTCGCAATATCTAAATAAATATATAAGTTACGGGTTATTAAAATAGTAAACATAAAAAGCATATGAACAGGATTATTGAATGTGTTCCGAATTTTAGTGAAGGAAATAACACGGATATTATTAATCAGATTGCCAATGCCATCAAATCGGTGGAAGGTGTAAAACTTATTGACATTGACCCTGGAAAAGCAACCAACCGTACAGTCATGACCTTTGTCGGAGCACCTGATGAGGTTTGTGAAGCGGCATTCCGTGCCGTGAAAATGGCGTATGAGCTGATTGATATGAGCAAACATAAGGGAGAACACCCACGCTTTGGGGCTACCGATGTGCTGCCGTTGATTCCGGTAAAAGGCATTACCATGGAAGAGACTGTTGAATTTGCCCACAGGTTGGGTAAACGCATCGGCGAAGAACTGGGTATACCGGGTTATTATTACGAATTTGCCTGTATGGAGGAAAAACGCCGTAACCTGGCTAATTGCCGTGCCGGTGAGTACGAAGGATTACCTCAAAAAATGGCGGATCCTTCCTGGAGGCCTGACTTCGGTCCTTCGGAGTTCAATGAAGTTGCACGCAGATCGGGAGCAATTGCCCTGAGTGCCCGCAATTTTTTGATTGCCTACAATGTAAACCTGAATACTACCTCTACCCGCTGGGCCAACTCAATCGCCTACGATATCCGGGAAAAAGGAAGGGTACAACGAGAAGGGAATCCATTGACCGGTAAAATTATCAAAGATGAACACGGCAATAAAGTATATACTCCCGGACTTCTTAAAGGAGTAAAAGGAATAGGATGGTATATTGAAGAATACGGCATTGCCCAATTATCGTTCAACATAACGGATATTACCGTAACTTCCATGCACCAGGTCTTTGAACTGGCCTGTGAGCGTGCCGCAGTCCGTGGAATCAGGGTAACAGGGTCGGAACTGATAGGAGTCATTCCTCTGAAAGCCATGCTTGATGCCGGAAAATACTTCCTGCACAAGCAAAAACGTTCTACCGGTATATCGGATGAAGAAATACTCAAAATAGCCATCAAATCACTGGGGCTGGATGAACTGGCACCCTTTGACCCGAAAAAGAAAATTATCGAATACCTGATGGAAGATACCTCGCAAAAGAAATTGATCGACGTGAGTGTAAAACAGTTCACACATGAAACTGCATCCGAATCGGCGGCACCGGGCGGGGGCTCCATATCAGCCTGCATGGGCGCCATGGGCGCTGCACTGGGATCGATGGTAGCTAACCTGTCTGCCCATAAAAAGGGATGGGAAGATCGTTGGGAAGAGTTTTCCAATTGGGCGGATAAAGGGAAAATCTGTCAGGACGAATTACTTCGTTTGGTTGACATGGACACACAGGCTTTTAATGCCATTATGGACGCATTCGGGCTTCCTCAGAAGGATGAAGCGGATAAACTGAAACGTACTGAAGCTATCCAGCGTGCCACGCGTAATGCCATGGAAATACCGTTCCGGGTCATGCAGGTAAGCTACGAATCGATGGAAGTACTCATGGCCATGGCTAAAACCGGCAACCCCAACTCGGTATCCGATGCCGGTGTAGGGGCTTTGGCTGCACGTTCCGCTGTATTGGGTGCGGCTCTCAACGTACGCATTAATGCCAGCAGCCTGATTGATAAAGAATATGCCACACAGCTACTCAAAAAGGTGACTCTGTTGGAACAACTGGTCATAGATCTGGAAAGCCGGATTTTGGGGATAGTGAATGGTAAGATAATAACTGAGTGATAGGTGAATTTTAAGAAGATAATTATTTGTTCTTCATAGAACACGTCAGAATCTATGTTACTAATGCAAATGGAATGCAACAAATAAAATAAGTATTTTTCTATGATTATAAAGAAAAATGTAATAACTTTGTAGCCACATTTAATTCATGACAAGAATATGGAAACTAGTATAATTAAAATCGGAAATTCTAAAGGACTTCTTTTAAGCAAATCAATATTAGAACAATATAATATAAATGATAAGATTGAAGTTATTTTGGAGAAGGGACAGATTATCTTAAAGCCCATTAAAAAACCACGAAAGAACTGGGAAGCTTCATTTAAACAAATGAGAAAGGAAAACGATGACAAGTTAATTTTAGATGATGTATTTAACGACGAAATACTTGAAGAATGGAAATAAAGCAGTATTCAATTGTATTAGTCAATTTAGATCCTACAGTAGGTAGTGAAATAAAAAAAACAAGACCTTGTGTTATCATTTCGCCCAATGAAATGAATAAATATCTAAACACGATCATCCTTGCTCCCATGACTTCAAATTTAAATCAATATCCAACCAGGGTTAAAGTTGAACATGATGGAAGGAAAGGTATGATTGCAATGGATCAAATTCGAACCACTGATAAAAGTAGAATCTTAAAAGTATTAGGTAAATTATCAAAGATTGAAATTAAGACCTGTAAAGAAGTTATAAAGGAAACTTTTGTAGACTAACACAATCTTATTATTATACAAAGTAGAAATGAATAAAATACTAACTTTATTTTTATTTCTAATCTCATTAAATTGTAATTCTCAAGTCTCACTTCGGGATTATTACAGTCTTAGAATTTTAGGTGAAAAGAATATTTATAAAGTTCAACAAGATATTAATAAGAATTCATTTAAAATTAGTAGAAACACAAATTCAGTTGACCCTTGTATTATGTTCTTTCTATCAAAATTTACAGAATCAACCTTTCTAATTGCTAATCCTGATAAGCCCTACAACGTCACTGATGTTATTGATGATACTCTTCCTGATCGCCAACTTAAAATAGCATTTAAGTCAAAAAAAAGTTGCTTTATAATCTACGCTCATGGTGGAGGTGCTGGATTCCACTATCATATTGCATGGTTCGAACTTAAAAATAATAAGGTTGATGATTTTTGGATTTGTAATTCATTTAAGCAATTAAACAATTTCGGAGAACTTAAGAAGTTTATTAATACATTTGATAGTACTATTATTTTAAAGAATGGTAGAAATTTTAAAACAAACTACATATGTTTGTAATATTCTCAACGCAAAAAAAGCAGCAATCCATTATTGGGTTGCTGCTTTTTATATACTTTAGATTTGAATTACGACACGTATACTTCCAGTAAAGTGACTTCACCATCAGGAGTAAGAGTCAATTCATCAATGCTGGCCGGTATAAGCACGGTATCCCCTTTCGTGACCGTTGTTTTATCCCCTTCAAATTCGATTATAAAACTACCTTCCAGGCACATATACGATACAAATGAATCCAGGGAGGCATAATGACGATCCAGGCGTTTATTGAACCGAACCATATTGGTTGTGAAATAATCACAGGTAACCAAAGGGGTTGTTTCGTTTAATACAGGAGTATAAACTGTTTTAGGGTGTTTGGAAGCTTCAAAGCTGATTACATCCAATGCCTGTTCAGTATGCAATTCACGTTCGTTGCCGTTATCGTCTTTGCGTTTGTAATCGTAAATACGGTACGTTATGTCACTGCTCTGTTGTATTTCGGCTACGACCACTCCTTTCCCGATGGCATGAACCCGTCCGGCAGGAATAAAGAAAACATCTCCTTTTGCAACAGGAACTTTTTGCAACAGATCTTCAACCCGATCCGATGCCATAGCTTCTAAATAAGTTTCGCGGGAACAGTCTTCAGAGAATCCAATGATCAGTTCCGATCCCGGATCTGCATCCACCACATACCACATTTCGGTTTTACCGTACGAATTGTGACGTTCGGCGGCTACTTCATCACCCGGATGAACCTGTATCGAGAGGTTTTCATTGGCATCAATCAATTTGAAGAGCAATGGGAACGACATCCCGTATTCGTCAAAGATAGTATCCCCAATCAATTCACCCATATAGATTTCGATCAATTCGGTGAGATTATTTCCTTTCAGGAAACCATTGGTCACTACCGATTCATCACCTTCATAACCGGATAACTCCCAGCTTTCGCCTAATTTATCTGTTTTGGCAGGCTTATCAAACAAGCTTTTAAGCTTGGTACCGCCCCATATTTTATCTTTAAGTATCGGACTGAATTTTAATGGATATAGCATAATCGTTTGAAGTTTGTTGTTTGAAGTTTGTTGTTTGAAGTTGTTATTGGAAAAAGGTCGCTCATATTTAGTAGTTAGTCGTAAGCAAAAACTAAATAAACAATTAATAATATTCAGAAAAGAATATCACTAATTGTTTATTGTTAATCACTTAAAGTTAATCAATCAACGTCGATTATTCTTTTTGAATCAATGATTCAACCAATCATTAATGACCTATTCTCTAATTAACTAATCAGCCAATCAACCGATGAACTAATCAACCAATTAACTAATTAGCCAATCAACCAATTAACTAATTAACCAGTCAACCAATTACGAAGCCTGTTCTGCATTTACACGCTGGGCATAATTCAATTCCCAGGCCCATGCACTTCGAAGTGTCTCTTCCAGTGTTTCAGTAGCAGTCCAACCTAATTCATTGTTCGCATAACTTGGATCGGCCCATACTTTTTCAATATCACCTTCACGTCGAGCTACAATTTTATAAGGGACTTCCACATGATTTACTTCTTCGAAAGTCTTTATGATTTCCAAAACAGATACACCACGACCGGTTCCTAAATTAAAAGTTTCCACGTCACTTTTAGTCTGCTTATTCAACATTCGTTGAACAGCAATCACATGAGCTTTTGCTAAATCAACCACATGAATATAATCGCGGATACAAGAACCGTCAGGAGTATTATAATCATCTCCAAAAACCATTAATTGCTTGCGAAGTCCTAACGCGGTTTGAGTTACAAAAGGAAGTAAATTATTCGGAATACCATTCGGAAGTTCGCCTATTTCTGAGGAAGAATGTGCTCCGATCGGATTAAAATATCGTAGAATAATACTTTGATAACAATGATTGGCATAAATAGTATCCCGTATGATTTCTTCACCTATTTGTTTTGTATTCCCATAAGGCGACAATGCTTTTTGTATCGGGGCATTTTCAGTGACAGGTAAAATATCAGGTTGACCATAAACGGTACATGAAGATGAAAAAACAATATTTTTCACTTTGTGGATTGGCATCAATTGCAATAAATTGATCAGGGAAACCAGGTTATTCCTGTAATACAACAAAGGCTTCTCTACTGATTCACCAACTGCTTTGCTGGCTGCAAAATGAATGATTGCCTCTATATCGTTGTATTTTTCAAACATCCGGTCCATACTGACATAATCGACACAATCTACATTCTCAAATGCAGGGCGAATGCCGGTTATCTTCTCAATACCGTTCAATACATCGATGTTGGAGTTGGACAGATTATCAACAATCACTACTTCAAAACCTTTATTTTGCAGTTCAACAACTGTATGTGAACCTATATATCCTGTTCCTCCTGTTACTAAAATCTTTGCCATAAACTATTTTACTTATTATTTAAATAATTTTTCGGGATAAATGCCTTTACGAATTAACTCGTTGATTTTAAGTACAACTTGTGGACGGTCTTCTGCATAGGTTACTCCAAACCATTTGGATGGGGTATCAAGAACTTTACAGGTTGCTTTGTTTTGTACTATTAAATTATTTACGGCCAAGGGAATATAGAATTCAGATTTTAATTTCTGACCATTTTCTGCCAGGAATTCTTTAAAATACTCGGTAGAGTATTCAAAATAATCGGGAGTAAATCCCCACATATTCATCGATACCGGTGTATTTGGTTGAAGAGTTATTTCTTCATTTTTTTCATTCAGATAATAAATGGTACCGCCTTTTTCTTCAATAGAAGTACGCTCAACCACATTTTGCAAGTGTCCGTTTTCATCTACAACACAAACACCACGACTTACAGCTCCGCTTTCGGATAATGTATTTCCGACATGATAACCCACCATGCAATATTCATTTTTTTTACCCTCAACTCCTCTTAAGAAGTCGGCAAGAATAGAAAATGATTCCTGACCATAAAAATCATCGGCATTAATTACTGCAAATGGTTCATGTATTACATCTTTCCCCATCAATACCGCGTGGTTCGTACCCCAGGGTTTTTCACGATCGGGAGTATAGGTGGCACCTTCAGGCACATTACTAATTTCCTGGAATACAAGTTCTGTATCGATTAAATCTTTGAACTTATTAATCACAACCGTTTTGAAATCTTTCTCAAAGCTGGCACGGATGACAAATACGATTTTACCGAATCCGGCTTTCATAGCATCATAAATTGAATAATCCATGATCGTCTCACCGTTTGGACCCAGTCCGTCGAGTTGCTTTAAACCTCCGTAACGGCTACCCATTCCTGCTGCCAGTACAAATAAAGTTGGTTTCATATATACATTTTTAGATTAAGGGGGCAAAGTTAATTATTAGTTTTGAATTGAAGTATAATTCAACCATCATTTTATGAACAATTATCTATCCTCTTTTTTTTAGAATCAGGGTATCATTCATTTCTGATATACGGACATCATTCATTTCATATTAATGTAGAAAACTTAACTTATTTTGGTCTTGGGATAAATGATCAAAAATATACCTTTGTACAAAGAGATTTAGTTATGTTACAAAAGAAAGAAAGAAGAAAGAGGATATCTATCAATTACCTGTTTTTTCTTATAGAAATAAGCGCTTTAATGCTAGGAGGGGTAATATTTTACAATTTATATACCACTAAAATATCAAGAACAAAAGATTTTTACGAATGTGATCATGTCCATTTTGCTAATTCACCCATTAGCCCAAGTGATAAATTAAACGATCCGAATGAAATTCATTTGATCCACGCTCATAAAAACGGATTAAGGAGACCATTCACCACAAACGAAGATTTTTTCTCGAAGATAGACAGCCTGAAACGTAAATACGTATTAATTGAAGTCACCGAAAATAAGTTTTACCAACTGAAATCGCTGTCTCATTCGCAACCATATTTGATTCCGGAGGCAGTTGATATGTTAAATGAGATCGGTTACAGGTTTCAAAAACGTTTGAAAGAAAAAAAATATAATAATTATCGCTTCCGGATTACCTCCCTGATCCGAACGCTGGAAACTCAAAACAGCCTCAGTCATTTTAACCATAATGCGACTCAACATTCCGCACATCTGTACGGAACAACGGTTGATATTTCCTATAAAAATTTCTATAACACTAAAACTGACACCATTGAAAGTAGCTACGAAGCTGTTCAGACCCTTACTAAAGTTCTTGTAGAAATGCGACAGGAATGTAAATTTTTAGCCGTCCGTGAACGTCATCAATCCTGTTTTCACATCACCGTAGTGGTCTGTCAACCCATATCCGATAAAAATAAACATCATTTTTTGTGGAAGATGAAGTAAAAATTGAAATTTTGATTAACTTTGCAGCCGTTTTGAAAGAGATTTGATCTTAAAATAATGACTTCGTAGCTCAGTTGGTAGAGCAATAGACTCTTAATCTGTGGGTCGAGGGTTCGAACCCCTCCGGGGTCACTCAAAAATCGCTTTAAAACGCTGCTAGAGGCACTTTCCGCAAGGATAGTGCCTCTTTTTGTTTTGTCAAATAAAAAAAGGATTTGCTATCTTTGTTGGGCAATGTTGTACACATGTTGTACAGTTTTGCAACGGTCAATACAATCACCATTTCAGAAAGATCGACGATCATGGCAATATTTAAAGGATTAATCCTACCACACCACCAAAAAGAAAATGGGTCGACAATGCTAAAATACGCACTACCCATAACAGGCAGTCAAAATTCATCACTACAAACATCGTGTTTTATCCTGATCAATTTACAAAAGCATTCAAGATAAAGATTTGCACACCGAAATATCTGCTAGATAAATAGTAAGAACTTACACTAAAAAAAATGCAACCCTTGGAAGTAAAGCAAACGGGATGTTAATTGATGAATATATTGAATTTGTAACCCACAAGATTGAAACAGGTCGACGAATTGACTTTATTGAGTTTTACGAATCGCACATCAAGGTAAAAAACAATGCAGGCACCCGCAGAGTGTACAACACATCCCTTAAGGACCTTAAAAAGTACACTAACGGGGTTTTATTTACTGATGAAATAGATTTCGATTGGCTCACCCCCTATCAGGTAAACATTAACAGCCATTCACAGGGGCGGGCAGCAATTATATTTGGTAAATTTTAAATTCATGTTCACGTTGGCAAAAAAGACGTTTAATAAAGAAGCATTAAACAGAATACTCATTCCCTTAAGCCCTTTTGATACTTTTAAAATTTCAAAACCACAAAAGCCAAAAAAAAGGGCATTAACAGTTAATCAGATCAGACAAATTCGTGATCTAAAAGACAACGGGGTGCGATGGAATCTGGCACGGGATTGCTTCATGCTTTCTTTTTATACCTTTGGTCTGAACAGTTGTGATTTTTACACTTGTGGAAAAAGCAAAGGGGGGCGGCTTGAATACGAACGCAATAAGACAAAAGACAGGCGTGAAGATTTTGCGTTTATGTCACTAAAAATTCAGAAAGAAGCCATCCCGTTAATTGCAAAATATAAAGGAAAAGATTGATGTTTCGTTTTAGCAACATGTACGCTGATGCCCAAGTTTTAACTCTGCCATCAATAAAGGACTTAAACAGATTGGAAAGCATTTAAATATTGAAAATCTTACCTACTACGCAGCTCGACATTCATTTGAAACCATAGCACAGAATGTGTGCGGAATAGATAAATATTTGATTCATGAGTGTTTAAATCACACTGACCCCGAAATGAAAGTGACTGATATGTACCTTGAAAAAGATTTTACACGGCTTGATGCAGTCAACAGAATTGTTATAGATCGCTTAAAATTTCGTTTTCGTACAAAGGTAAAAAAATTTAAGGTACGCAAAACCAAAAAGAAAAAGAAAATAACAGCACGTAAAAAATAAAAAAAAGGCAGTAAAAAATACAATGTTGTGTATGTTTTACTGCCTTTAATTTACTGTATATCTTTATTTTACAAGCATTATATTTTTGATGTTGCGTAGAATTATTTGCTAAGGTCTTTTGACATAATCAACGGGTGATTCGTTGCGTTTTTCCCAATTTTCTTGTCTTTCTTTGTGCTTTTTTGCAGCTTCATCCTGTTTGTTCATTTCATCATTTAAGTAAATCGTTTCTTCGGTTGAATCATATACCACCTCATCAATTATTTTGAAATAATACGTACTTCTAACCATTCCCCCGTAGCCATTTTTAGCCCCGTAGTCAACTTTTAAAATCGTTACTCCCGAATTATCAAATACGACTTGTTTACTGTAAATAACCACTGAATTGGGGTCTTTGAGCGTTTGACCGAGGTATATTTTTACGGCTTCTAAATTTTTATCACAAGAAACAAAGGTAAAACATACAAAACCTAAACTAATAATAAGTAATAGATTTTTCACAAATTTGGAATATAAAAATGGATATAAAAAAATGAGTAATAAAAAAAAGAAAGTAAAACAGTAACTATGTACAGGTCGGTCTGAATAGTTGGGTCTATGAATGGATGGATAGGTCGATAGTTACTGTTTAACACATACCGCTAACTTGTTTTTTTGCCATGAAATTGAACTGATTGCTTTTCTACCCCCACTTCATCGGAATCAGCAAGGGCAGCTTAAATAATTTCACGCAATGGGCAGATTAACCGCTTAGTACACCCACTGCATCCACCCTGACAGCGGGTCACATATTTAGCCATTCAAGCCTTAACTTTTTTAGCTCGAACAGCTCACATCGAAGACGTTCAATTTCTTCCATCTTTTCGATTAAAACATCATTTTTTTTCTGTTTCATAAGAATTTTATTTTGAAAAAAAAAAGTGGATAAAGATATGTATTCGAAATTTAATAAAAAAATTCACCCCGTTAATTAACAGATAAAAAAACATAACGAAAGTAAAACACGCATTCATAGCCTGTTATGCGGTATGGGAATCAAAACCATTTTTCTTTTCGGGTTCATTATCATTTTTCAGGATTTCCAATTTAAGATCATAGAGTTCTGTTTTGATGCGGTCTAATTCTTCCATCTATCAAGCAATTTGTCTTTTGTTACCGAAAGTTCATGGTTTAATTTACTAATCGTTTTTGCCTGCGATTCAAAAGAAGATTCAACCTGTGGAGTTTCATTTCCACTTAAAAGATTATTTTCATAGAGTGGGTTGAACATTTCGCCCTCGCCCGTTTCAATCCAATCAACATTAAACATGCCCCCAAAAGCGTGGTTTAATTTTGTTAAAAAACTTAGTGTTAAATAGCGTTCATTCCCTCTGAAGGCTGAACTGACAGAGCTTTTATTTAATCACATCTTTTTCACAATGTCCTGCTGATTTCTGATCTGCTTTATGCATACAGATACCTGAACATTTCATCTAAAACCTCGCTTTTCCTTTCATATTCATACTTCTTCTCCTTTCTGATTCTGATTTGCAAGAGGATATCCGGTTATTCCATTCAGCTATCATCCTTAAATTGTTTTTCAATTCGTTTTGGAACGGTTTTGGATTGGTTTTGGTTTCTTTAATTCATTCATTTATTGGCGTTATATATCCCATATACCTTTATAGATATAGGGCATATATAGCGATGATAAATGATTGTTAAGTGACTGATATATCGAAATAGCCTCGGATCCAAAACCAAACCAAAACCAATCCAAAACGATTCAGTATCAGATATGTATTCGGTATACAAATATAAAAAGAAAATACAATAATTCGTTATTCTTCAAGAAATAATCAATTAACTCAAAATAAAATAGCAGATTTATTTTTTTAATGGTTAAGCAGCTTTTGCGGATGATCAATTTAATTAAAATTAAAAAATACAAACTGAACAATTCAGGCAGAAAACTAATATTTCAACTTTAAAATGATAGATTTAAGTTTTATTAATTAACTTTTAATTCACTTTCATGTTATAATAATGAAAATATTGAGATCTGTTTGACTTCAACTATTTTATTAGCAGGCATCTGAAATGGATTCTAAATTGAAAAATAATTAAACTTAATAAAAAAAAACAAAGTATGAAAAAAACGAACTCATTTGTAGCAATTTCTCTGTGTGTTTTAATGTTGTTTACAGGATGCAGTACCCTGAACAATACAGCAAAAGGTGGTTTAATTGGTGGTGGTGCAGGTGCTGCCCTGGGTGCCGGAATCGGAGCATTAATCGGTAAAAGCGCTACGAGTGCTGCAATTGGTGCGGGGATTGGAACTGCTGTAGGAGCAACAACGGGCGTAATCATTGGGAAGAAAATGGATAAAGCTGCTGCACAGGCCGCTGCCATTGAAGGTGCCAGGGTGGATAGCATTAGGGATGCAAACAATTTGAAAGCGATTAAAGTGACTTTCGATTCCGGAATCTTGTTCCAGACAGGGAAAAGCACTTTAAACGAAGCATCCAAAACTGCATTAACCAAATTTGCCAAAATCTTAATCAGCAACCCCACCATGGACATTACGATTCTAGGTCATACCGACAATCAGGGTTCACTGGATTTAAACCAGAAATTGTCACAAAACAGGGCACAGGCTGTTGCAAATTTCTTGACATCACAGAATGTCTCTGAATCGCAGTTTAAAGAGATTGCCGGAAAAAACTACTCACAGCCGGTTTTAGAGAACACAACAGCTAAAGGCCGGGCAGCAAACCGTCGTGTTGAAGTGTATATGTATGCAAGTGCAAAAATGATTACTGACGCACAGGAACAAGCTAAGTAACAAAATCATGCAAAAAATTTAAAATGCACTTGTAAATCACTTACAGGTGCATTTTGTTTGAAATAACTGTTCAAAAGCTCTGTTATATAAATATTTGTTGTATATTGATCAAAATATTTTCAATATAATGCTATCAACTGTCGGGCGATGACTCTCTATCTGAAACAGTCTGCAATGAATTGGAGTTGACAAAAACAACATATTGATATTATTAACCATATAATTCTAATAACATTTAATTTAAATCAACTTTTTACTTTCATTTTACAACTAAATGATAATAATTAAAAACGATTGAATGCTTTTTCATTAAATTTTCCACGAACACACTAATTTTGTAGTGTATTATTACAAATACGATAATTCAAATAAAAACAAACAATGAAATTTACAAAAATGCACGGAATCGGAAACGATTATATTTACGTGAACGGTTTTGAAGAAAAGATAGAAAATCCTGCTGAATTTGCTATAAAATTTAGTGACAGGCATAAAGGTATCGGATCGGATGGGTTGGTACTTATTCTACCATCGACCTATTGCGACTTTCGGATGCAAATGCTGAATGCAGATGGATCGGAAGCGGAAATGTGCGGAAACGCTGCACGTTGTATTGGAAAATATGTATACGAAAAAGGATTGACCGATAAAACAAGTCTGACACTCGAAACATTGTCGGGTATAAAAGGACTTGAGCTTTTTTTAAGCGAAGACAAGCTCGTCGAAAGAGTAACTGTAGATATGGGAGAACCTGTGATGGAAGCAAACAGAATACCAATTATAGATGAGAATCCAACAGTAATGAACGAAATGATTCGATTCAGTCCAAGTATTCAGTATCGTATTTCATGTGTATCAATGGGAAACCCACATGCTGTGATCTTTACTAAAAACATAGGTAAATTGAATTTACCTAAAATAGGATCGTTGATTGAAAATGCATCCATATTTCCAAACAGGACTAATGTAGAATTTATTGAATTAATTTCGTCAAACCGTTTTAAAATGCGGGTTTGGGAAAGAGGTTCGGGCGAAACTTTAGCGTGTGGTACAGGTGCTTGTGCTGCCGTAGTAGCCGGTATTTTAAATGGTTTTTGTGACCGGAGAACTACTGTAGAGCTTCTTGGCGGAGAATTGGAAATCGAATGGAATGCTTTTGATAACCACGTTTATTTAACAGGTACCGCAACGACGGTTTTCGAAGGAACGATTTAAGAAAAAAAAAAGAGGCAAGAGGTAAGAAACGAGGAATGAGGAATGATAAAACAGATAGTCCTTTTATAGATTAACAAACTATCGACGATCTACCTACCACCGACCTCAAACTTCAAACTTCAAACTTCAAACTTCAAATTACCTACTACGAAATACCAGCTACACACCACTAACTACTAACTAATTATGGCTCAGATAAACGAAAACTTCATAAAAATCCCGGCTACCTATTTATTTTCAGAAATTGCAAAAAGAGTAACACAACACAAAGCAGATCATCCCGAAGCATCCATCATCCGGATGGGCATTGGTGATGTAAGCCTTCCGCTCCCGGATGCATCGGTAGATGCGATGATAAAAGCAGCTGAAGAACAACGAAGCGAAAGCACATTCAGAGGATATGGTCCTGAACAGGGATATTCATTTCTCAGGGAAGCAATTGTTCAAAACGATTTTATTGCAAAAGGTATTCAAATAGAAATTGACGAAGTTTTTGTAAGTGATGGTGCTAAAAGTGATACCGGAAATATTGGCGATATATTTGATATCAGCAACCGGGTCGCTATAACCGATCCGAGTTATCCGGTATATGTGGATACGAATGCCATGGCAGGAAGAGCCGGCGAACCTACAAAAAGCGGCGAATGGACCAATCTGGTGTACTTGCCCTGTAATGCCGAAAACGGTTTTGTGCCCGAATTACCGGCTGAAAAGGTGGATTTGGTTTATTTATGTTATCCAAATAATCCGACAGGGACTACTTTAACCAAAGAACAGTTGACTGTTTGGGTGGATTATGCCCGAAAGAACAAAGTGATTATTTTGTTTGATGCAGCTTATGAAGCTTTTATAACAGAAGAGAACGTTCCACACAGCATTTATGAAATTGAAGGCGCCACCGAAGTCGCCATTGAATTTCGTAGTTTCTCAAAGACAGCCGGATTTACAGGTACTCGTTGCGGGTATACCGTTGTACCGAAGACATTAATGGGCTATTCAGAAAACGGTGATCAGATTTCAATCAATAAACTGTGGAATCGGCGTCAATGCACAAAGTTTAACGGAACTTCGTATGCAGTTCAACGAGCAGCCGAGGCTACTTTCAGTCCGGAAGGAAAAAAACAGGTCAGATTACTCCTGGATTTTTACACAGAAAATGCAAGAATTATTCGTGAAGGGTTGCTCAAAGGCGGTTACACCATTTTTGGGGGAGTAAATGCCCCGTATGTCTGGGCAAAAGCTCCGGCAGGCATGAGCAGTTGGGAATATTTCGATTATCTGTTGAATGAAAAAAACATCGTGACCACTCCCGGAGCCGGTTTTGGGGCCAGCGGAGAAGGATATGTGCGTTTCTCAGCATTTGGCAGTCGTGAAAATACCATCGAAGCCATGAATAGACTAAACAAATAAAACTATTTTTGAATAGACTTTTTTTTATTAAAACAGACACGCCCGGGATATTTTCCGGGCGTGTCTGTTTTGTATAAATTCATTTGGTGAAATCAAAAAATGGCTTCAGACGTTGAAATTGTACAATTCGGATTTATTACTACACGAGTGATAAATTTTGTCGCAGTTAAAATCACAATAAATTGCATTTATAGATTTTATATGGATGTATTCGGATCAAAAAGTCCAAAATTGATTAAAATTCACCTGATAAAAAACGAAAACCGATATATATTCCACAGAATAACGTTCCTCCTTTCTTAAATTCTGTAATTAATTCCTTATTAAAAGTATCATATTGTAACTTATATAAGTATTTATAAAACATATTGTAAGTAATAGTACCACATTGGTGTCATATTGTAATCAACAAAAACAAATTCATATCTTTTTGTTTTATATTGTTGCGTAATCATGTCAAAGTGATTATTTTTGTAACGCATTTAAATCATTATGTCATTCATTTGAGACAAACAAAGATAAAAGGACATATTATTTGCAGGTTTATCTCAGAAAAGGAAAGGAAGTTGATTACGACTTAACTTATTTAGTAAGAAATTCAATTATTTATTATTTATAAATCAAAATGTTTAAAGTATGAAAAAAATGAGATTTTTAGCAATCTGCGTGATTGCGGTTTTAGCAACAATGAACGTAAAAGCACAATTTGCTGTAGGCACAGACATCGTAAGTTCTTATGTTTGGAGGGGAATTTCTCAGGGTACTTCTCATGGTGGAACACCAAATTTTCAACCTACCCTTTCTTTCACAACAGGTGGTTTAACTTTAGGGTCATGGGGTTCAGGAAGTTTTGATGGTGAAATCAAAGAAGTAGATTTATACGCATCGTATGTTTTCTCTCCGGCGTTTTCAGTGACCTTGACCGATTACAATTATGGATTTGCACATCCAAAAGGTTATTTCTACTATGGCAAAGGAACCGATCATTTATTTGAAGCTACACTCGCCTATACCGGACCGGCAACATTTCCATTGGGAGTTTCAGTAAATACGATGTTTGCCGGGTCTGACACGCTTTCTACAGGTAAAGCAGCATTCTCGACTTATGCAGAATTAAGCTATCCGATATCAGCCAATGCAAAAGTGTTCTGTGGTGCATCTGTATTGGAAAGCAGCCCACTTGTTTACAACACTTCCGGATTTGCAATCACGAACGTTGGTATAAAAGTAAATAAATCAGTTGTTATCACCGATAAATTCAGTTTGCCACTTTATGGTGTTTTAGGTGCTAATTTAAGTAATAAATATTACGACGGGACAAAGAAACCGACTTCACTCTATTTTGTTGTAGGGGTAACATTATAAAAAGAAACGATAAAACGATAAAATAATTAAAACAAATCAATTATGAACAATAAATCAAACAATTCAAGAATGGTGGATTATTTTTCTAAATTCATAGAAAACATATCCAGACCAAAAGACTGGAAATTATTTGTCACGCTTTTCGCAGGAAAGATGTTGGGATTAGCAGCAGTAATTGCTGCCATGATCATCCTTCCCGGTTTAATTTCGGGTACATCAGCACATGCTGCAGAGACCTATACTGCACACGAGACATCGGTAATCAATTCGATAAACACCATGTGGACGCTCGTCGCAGCTGCTTTAGTATTTGGGATGCAAGCCGGTTTTGTTATGCTGGAAGCCGGTTTTGCCCGTAAACGCGAAACGGTAAATATCCTGGTAGAATGTACATTGGATACAGCTATTTGTGGTATATCATTCTGGGCAATTGGATACGCATTTATGTTTGGTGCGGGAAACGGATTTATTGGTAATCAATATTACTTTCTGCAAGACGTTCCGGCAACCTATGGCTCCACAGGGGTAGCAATTTTAGCACACTGGATTTTCCAATTTGCTTTTGCCGATACCGCTTCGACTATCACTTCAGGTGCTATGATTGGACGTACAAGCTTCCGCGGAGATATTATCTACAGTGTTTTCGTTACAGCCTTAATTTATCCGATTATCGGCCATTGGGCCTGGGGACCTGATGGATTCTTAGCATTAATGGGAACTCCCGGACACTTCTTACCAACTTTAGGACAACCTTTCCGTGATTTTGCAGGTTCAACAGTGGTTCATACAATCGGTGGTATGGTTTCATTAGCAGGAGCAATTGTACTGGGGCCACGTATCGGTCGTATATTTTTACGTGACGATAAAAACAAAGGTGGTTTACCCCCTGCTCACAGTTTGCCTTTAGCAACTATCGGAGCATTCTTGTTGTGGTTTGGTTGGTATGGTTTTAATCCGGGGAGTACACTTTCTGCCATGGATTACGAAGGAATAGGTCGTGTTGCCGCAAACACAACACTTGCAGCATGTACAGGTTCATTAACAGCGTTACTTTGTGCTCTTTGGATCGGACCTTTTAAAGGCAAGTTTGATACAGGTTTTGCATTGAATGGCATGTTGGCAGGATTGGTTGCCATCACTTGCCCATGCTACTGGGTATCACCACTAGGCGCAGTCATTATCGGTATTGTTGCAGGTATTATCGTATTTGGCGGAGTTTATGCATTGGAGTATTTTAGAATTGATGATCCTGTTGGAGCCGTTCCGGTTCATGGATTGAATGGTATTTGGGGTACATTATCACTTGGATTATTTGCCACCGGACAATTTGGAGCCACCGGGCCTATGGGCGCAGACAACACTGCACCGGTAAGAGGTCTTTTCTACGGAGGAGGTTTAGATGTTTTAAAAGCTCAGGCTGTAGGTAGTTTTACAATTACGTTTGCCACTTTAGCCGTATCGCTTCTTGTAATGTATGCTGTAAGCAAATTACCTTATCCGTTTAAACTGCGTGTTGAACCAGAAGGTGAAACAGGTTCAGGTGGATTGGATGTTTTCGAACATGGCGCTGAAGCTTATACTGATTAATTTATAAATAACAGATTAGAGAAGGAGAATTTATAAACTTCTATTCGAAATCGTTTAATTTCAAAAAAAGTGATTGTACTCTCATTCAAAAGAATTAGTTTTGGGATCGATATAGAGACACACTAAATAGAATTATAAAATTATAAAACATTATTTATTATGAAAAAAATAGAAGCAATTATCAGACGCTCAAAATTCGAAGAAGTTAAAGAAGCATTGCACGAAATTGATATTGATTTTTTTACATATTCTGAAACAGTTGGTGTCGGAAACGAAAGAAAAAGAAAAAAAGTATTACGCGGATTGGATACTGAATTTATTTCACGTTTGACATTATCAATTGTAGTACGTGATATAAACGTAAAAAAGACGGTTGATTGCATTTTAGAAAAAGCATATACCGGCGAAATTGGTGATGGTAAGATATTTGTATCGGATATAGAAGAATCTTACAGGATCAGAACCAAGGAAAGCGGTGATGAATCTTTATATATTAAAGAATAGTTATTTTTAAAAAACACTTAAGAGAAGCTCATATACGAGATAAAATATGGGTTTCTCTTAAAATCAAATTTAAAATTGTGGAACTTATTATGATGGTAAATTAATGTATTTTTACTGTTATTTACAGTAGTGAGGTTCCACTTTTACTTTGCAAGAAATAGGAATTAAAAATAAAGTATTTCAACTCAAACACGGTGAAACTGCTTACAACTAGTCGTGTGTTTTTTAGTTTTATTGTTTCAAACAGGCTATTTCGTGAGAAATGGCCTGTTTATTTTTATAAATAATTCTGTATATTTCAGCCAACAGATCTAAGAGAAATAATTAACGTAATTGTGACAACTCATTGAATCACTACAGGTGAAACAACCCAAACAACCCATTACATCCATTTTCATTTATCCGAAAACAGGTTATTACCACTGCCAATTTTGTATCTTTGCATTAAAATTTATCGAATAAGTACTTCAAACAGAGATGATCGACTATCTCATATTTCATTCCAAATCAATTAATTAAAGTCATTTATTAGTTTAAATGATTATCAAACTATAATTATAAAGTTGTATCATCAAAAGTATTAAAAATTAAATGTATTTTAGCCTAGCCTAAAAAAGGCACTTTAGTTTAGTCAGTATATCAAAATCAAATTTTTAGAATGAAAGAAATTTCCAATATTCCGTTGTGGTGTTCAATACCCTTTGTTGTAATGCTTTTAACGATTGCAATCGGGCCACTACTAGCCGAAAAATGGTGGGGTCAGAATAAAAACAAACTGCTTGTTTCTCTTTTTCTCGGCATCCCTGTGACAATTTACATGTTGGTAAACGGATTTTCCGGGAGTCTGGCAGACACCATCATTTATGATTATGTTCCCTTCATGGTTTTACTGGGGTCATTATTTGTAATAACGGGAGGCATCCATCTTTCAGGCGACATTAAAGCCACACCGGGTAACAATACATTATTTCTGGCCATTGGTTTTGTGCTGGCATCTATTATGGGAACCACAGGAGCGGCCATGCTTCTTATTCGCCCCGTTATCACGACCAACCAGGAACGCAAATATACGACTCATACGATATTATTTTTCATTGCAGCAGTTGCCAATTGTGGAGGACTATTAACGCCACTTGGTGATCCTCCGTTGTTCATGTTATATCTCCGTGGTGCTGAGTTTACATGGTTTCTGAATTTATTTCCTGAATGGATCTTTACAGGCACCTTGTTGCTGATAACATATTATCTGGTGGACCGGTATTATTACAAAAAAGAAGACTGGGTAAATATAGCGGAAGATTACATACGCATAAAACCAATTCGTATAACCGGAAATATAAACTTTTTATTTCTGATTGGTGTCGTCATCGCTGTTGCTTTTATCAATAAAGGGAATATCCCTCAGATGGGGGAAGAAAATGCTTCCTTATGGTTAAAATACCTTCGTGAAATAGTGTTGGTAATTCTTGCCTGCATGTCTTTGTACTATACAAAACCGGAAGTCCGCAAAAACAACAGATTTACATGGGATCCGATTGTTGAGGTTGCCTATCTGTTTCTGGGTATATTTATTACCATGGCTCCTACATTAATCTGGCTTGCCAAAAATGCCGCCAGCTTTGGGGTAACCGAGCCCTGGCAATTTATGTATGCATCCGGCACACTGAGTTCTTTCCTGGATAACACTCCGACAGCGGTAGCATTTTATGATCTGGCCCGTGGGTTAGTTGCAGCCGGACTACCTGCATCATTATCAGCAGGAACGATGATGGCGGGAGTTCCTGAGATTCTGTTAAGAGCAATCTGCGTAGGGTCTGTATTTTTTGGGGCAATGACTTATATCGGTAACGGACCTAACTTTATGGTGAAATCAATAGCGGAAGAAAGCGGAATAAAGATGCCCGGTTTCTTTGGTTATATGTGGAAATTTTCACTGGTTGTATTGTTGCCTATCTACATTTTAGTACAACTTATTTTTATCTAAAATCAAAAAGAACTAACAAATAACACAGACACCCTCAATAATTAACAAACAAAATCTATGGAATTAAACTATCAGAACGAAAGATTTCATAAGTTATATGGCTTTATAGATAAGCTAGAAGACCGGATAAATCCGGGTGTATTATTGTTGGTGATAGCTTTAATAACTGTCATCATTGCCAATTCATGCTTGCACGATTGGTATGAATCCATCTGGAAGATCCAACTTTTTTTAGGAACTGAAAATTTCAATCTTTTAAGTGCTCACGGACATCCATTCACAACACTTGAATTTGTAAATGATGCCCTAATGGTCATTTTCTTCTTTTCTGTAGGTCTTGAAATTAAAAGGGAAGTTCTTGTCGGCGAATTATCATCTTTTCGCCAGGCTATCTTACCGATTATAGCAGCATGTGGGGGAATGATTGTTCCGGTACTGGTATTTTTTTTCATAGGTAAATCTCATGGTTTTTCACCGGATGAAATGAAAGGCATGGCTATCCCAATGGCAACTGATATTGCCTTTTCATTGGGTGTTTTAAGTTTACTGGGTAAAAGGGTTCCTTTGAGTCTTAAAATATTCCTACTGGCATTAGCAACGGTTGATGACATAGGGGGAATTGCTGTAATTGCCATTTTTTACAGTAAATTTACTACTACCTCATTTATTTATTTGATTATTTCAGGATTCCTATTCGGTATTTTATTGATAGGCAATCGAATGAGAGTTAATAACAAAATGTATTATGCTGTACTGGGAATTGCTATCTGGTACCTGTTTTTGCAGGCAGGTATTCATCCAACTATTGCCGGAGTACTGGTTGCTTTTACAATTCCTGCCCGCCCTTATTTAAATGTAAAAAAATTCACACAAGGATTGCAACATGATTTAGATACAATCAAGAAAACGATACCTCCTGAAGGAGAAGAAAATGTAGTTTTAAGTAATAATCAAATCAACTACCTTAGACGTATAGAATCGGTTTCTAAAATGGTAATCAGCCCATTGCAAGGTTTTGAAAACAGACTCAGCAATCCGGTCACCTACTTTATAATGCCGCTTTTTGCATTTGCAAATGCCGGAGTTGTTTTTGAAGCATCGAGCATGAATATATTCACCGGCATACCTTATGCTGTCATGATGGGTCTGGTAGTCGGAAAATTGGTGGGTATTTTCTCTTTCACATGGATATCCGTTAAATTAAAGATTGGGCGGCTATCAAACGGAATGAACTGGAAAAACATTTTTGCCCTGTCCTTACTGGGAGGAATCGGATTTACGGTAGCCTTGTTTTTAGGAGGACTTTCGTATCCATTAGGAAGTGAAATGTTGAATCAGGCAAAATCAGGCGTCATCATTGGTTCGATATTTTCGGGAATTCTGGGTTACTTATTGTTGAGATTTTTTTTGAAAAAAAATGAATTGAATGCCCCCCAAAAAAAGACAGTACATATGAAACCTAAAGTATAAAATCGAACGGTTTCTGATTAATATAAAAATTGATTTTTATCTGACATTTGGCTTCTTTATCCCCAAAGATCCGATCACATTGCATGCATAAAGAAATATATTAACAAGTAATGTATAAAACAGAACAGGTTGTTTCAAAAGAAACAACCTGTTCTGTTTTATACATTGCTCAACGGTATAAAAGCATTTTATAGTATAAAAACATTTCTAAAACGATTAAATATCAGGACATAATGCATTTTATCCCAGGAAATCCTGTTTAATAATAATGTCATCACATGCATGTCAATTCGCACATTAATGTAGCTTTTTATTGCAATACATACCTAAATGTAGCTTTTTTACGTATATAATTGTCAATTTGCTTTTATATTCGACATTATTGATTTACTTTTGTAGAGAAATTCACGGAGAATTAAGAGTTTGCATTTATAAGAAATGATTCATTCGTTTATTTTTTAATACCGAATGGTATCAAGTACAAAGGAAAGCATACGACAAAACTAAACAATAAAAACATAAAGCATGAAAAAAATTGAGGCAGTAATCCGAAAGTCTAAATTTGAAGATGTCAAAGAAGCATTGGACAAAGCAGGCATCGAATGGTTTTCATACTGGGATATTACAGGATTAGGAAAATCTACTGAGGAACAAACCATCAGAGGTCAGGTATTTCAATCAAATTATATTCACCGGAGAATGATTTCGATTGTCGTTCGTGATATCAACTTAGACAAAACACTCGATGCCATTCTAAATTCTGCATGGACAGGTGAAACAGGTGATGGAAAAATTTTTATTTATGACATTCAGGATACAATTCGCATACGAACCAGAGAATCAGGACCTGAAGCTTTATTTAATAAAGAATGAGTGTTTAAATATTTATTAAATAATTAAGAACATCAATAAAAAAATGAAAAAATATATCGTATTTTCCTTGTCATTTCTCGCCTTATCTATATCTACTTTATCCGCTCAACCATCTTTGCCGACAGTTGCACCTGTTGTAAATTCTGGGGACACAGCCTGGATGATCGTTGCAACGGCTTTTGTTTTATTAATGACTATTCCCGGATTAGCACTTTTTTATGGGGGGTTAGTGAGACGTAAAAATGTATTGAATGTTTTTATGCAGTGTTTTATCCTCGTTTCGGTTATAAGCATTGAATGGGTAATTTGTGGTTATAGTTTATCATTCGGAAGTTCAAAAGGATTTCTGGCACCATATATCGGTGGTTTAGACTGGGCATTTTTAAACAATATCAGACTTACGGATCTCAGCCCCTATTTTATTTCACACTCTCAGATCGGACTTGATGGAAAAGCGACAGGGACAATCCCCCATATTGTTTTTATCATGTACCAATGTATGTTTGCTGTCATAACTCCGGCATTAATTATAGGTGCATTTGCAGAACGAATAAATTTCAAAGGATTTTTTGTATTCTCTATTTTATGGTCGTTATTTGTCTACAACCCGGTGGCTCATTGGGTATGGGCAACTGATGGCTGGTTATTAAAATTAGGGGCATTAGATTTTGCAGGTGGAACAGTAGTTCACATCAATGCAGGTGTCGCTGCCATAGTAACAGCCATTATGCTCGGGAGACGCCGCGATTACAAAGACCACGCAATACCACCTCATAATATTACTTATGTTGTAATGGGCGCAGGCCTGCTTTGGGTAGGCTGGTTCGGGTTTAACGCGGGAAGTGGACTAGCCGCCGATGGGCTTGCAGGGAACGCACTTATGGTCACCCACATTTGTGCAGCCACAGCTGCCATAACCTGGGTGTTATTGGATTGGTTTATTGACAAGAGACCTACTGTTGTTGGGATTAGTACCGGAGCAGTTGCGGGTTTAGTTGCCATCACTCCGGCAGCCGGATTTGTCGGTATACCGGGAGCATTGGCAATTGGCGTGATTGTTTCGTTGGTTTGTTTCTGTATGGTTGCTTATGTAAAACCTAAATTAGGATATGATGATTCATTGGATGCGTTTGGTGTTCATGGAGTCGGAGGTATATTAGGAGCTTTGTTGACCGGAGTATTTGCTTCCCCACTTATTCAATCAGCTTACAGTGGAGCACTTTATGGCAATTACAGACAATTATTAGTTCAGTTTATCGCTGTATTTGCCACCATTATATATTCGGGAATCGGAACATACATATTATTTAAATTAACAGACAAACTGATAGGAATACGTGCAACTGACAAACAAGAAGCAATCGGGCTGGATGAATCTCAACATGGAGAAACAGCTTATAATAATTTTGATTAATGTTACCCAAAAAAATTCACTTGTATCATTTACCTTTACAAAAATAAATCTTAATTTCTAACTGCCTTATTACAGGTCTTAATTAAAAGTTCTGATAATTAATGCTCAAACAAGTTTAGTTAGAAATTGAAATTCACACATTTTGAATTATGTTGATGGTTTAATCTGTTACTTTATTGTGTATCTTTGTTAGCAAACAGAATAATAAATATTGACATCACATATAAAATATTATTTTTAAGAACTTAATCAATTCGTTACTAATTCAATCATATTAGAACCGATTTGAAATTAATAAGCACCTATTTATGTTGATTTAAAACAGAACAATCTTTTTTTTCACAAAGAAACTAAAATATGGTGCCAAAACTATCATTTTTATTATTTTTGCATAGTTTTTATAACAATACGACAGAATTAAACTTGAAATAAAAAAGAATCGATTAACTACAACCCTCAAAAAATATAATTATGTCATCATTGAGATTTAAAGCAGTAGAAGAAGCTTTTAAGAAAAAAGCACTCGAAGTTACCCCACCTTCAAAGTTCACATCCGATTATTACGGAAAATTTGTATTCAATCGTGCGACGATGGCCAAATACCTGTCGAAAGACACATTGAAATTACTTAAAAACGTAATTGACAAGGGTGCAACTCTTAACCTGGAAATAGCAACAGATGTTGCCGCAGGTATGAGAATGTGGGCCATGGAATTAGGAGCTACTCATTATACACACTGGTTTCAACCATTAACCGACAGTACCGCTGAAAAACATGATTCTTTTATTGATTATGCCAGTGGAACTCCAGGAGAAACAATTATCGAAGATTTTTCCGGAAAACTGTTAGCTCAACAGGAACCAGATGCTTCATCGTTTCCAAGTGGTGGTATCCGCAGTACTTACGAGGCCCGCGGTTATACTGCCTGGGATCCTTCTTCCCCTGCATTTGTAGTAGATGACACACTTGTAATTCCGACAATATTTATTTCATATACAGGCGAATCGCTTGATTTAAAAGCTCCGTTGTTAAGGGATTTGAATGCAGTAGACAAAGCAGCTACCGCAGTGTGTCAGATGTTCGATCCAAGTGTAAAAAAGGTAGTTTCCTTTTTAGGTTGGGAACAGGAATATTTCCTGGTTGACGAAGGTTTATATGCAACCCGTCCCGATTTGTTATTAACAGGACGCACCTTAATTGGACATGAGTCTGCAAAAAACCAACAGCTGGATGATCATTATTTTGGAGCAGTTCCAAGTCGTGTAGCAGCCTACATGAAGGACATTGAATTTGAAGCATACAAATATGGCATTCCTGCTAAAACCCGTCACAACGAGGTAGCACCAAACCAATTTGAACTGGCTCCAATATTTGGAGAAACAAATTTATCAGTAGATCAAAACCTGCTGATGATGTCAATTATGAAAAAGACAGCGCGTCGTCACGGATTCCGTTTGTTATTGCACGAAAAACCATTTGCAGGAATTAACGGATCAGGAAAGCATAATAACTGGTCGTTAGGGACTGATACAGGTGTTGGACTATTAACACCGGGAAAAACACCTGAAGAGAACCTTCAGTTTGTAACTTTCTTAGTGAATATTCTGCAGGCAGTATACAAACACAATGCATTGTTGAAAGCATCCATCATGACTGCTCAAAATGCACATCGTCTTGGGGCCAACGAAGCACCTCCTGCTATCATCTCTGTATTCCTGGGTACTCAGTTAACAGCTATTCTTGATAAATTAGAAAAAAGTTCAAGCGAAGAAGCAATTGTAGTTACTGCTAAAAAAACACTAAGTTTAGGAATAGCTCATATCCCTGAAGTATTTTTGGATAATACCGACCGCAACCGTACCTCGCCATTTGCTTTTACAGGCAATCGTTTTGAGTTCCGCGCTGTAGGTTCGTCAGCAAACTGTTCGTCAGCCATGACAACTTTAAATGCTGCTGTAGCCGCTCAGTTAACTGAATTTAAAGCAGATGTAGATTCAAGAATTGGCGGAGGATCAACGAAAGAAAAAGCAATTTTCGATGTCATTAAATCGTATATAAAATCTTCGAAAGCAATCCGTTATGACGGAAACGGCTATAGCGATGAATGGAAGCTGGAAGCTGCCGAACGTGGACTTGATTGCGAAACATGCGTACCAAAAATATTAAAAGCCTATACTTCTAAAGCAAGTATTGAACTGTTTAAGGCAACCGCTGTTATGACATCCGTTGAACTTCATGCACGTAATGAAGTGAAATGGGAAACATATATTAAATTAATTCAGATTGAAGCACGTGTTTTAGGTGATTTGGCTATTAACCACATTATACCTGTAGCGACACGCTATCAATCATTCCTGTTGGATAATGTGTTTAAGATTAAAGCAGTTTATTCACCTGAAAAAGCCGATAAATTATCGAAACTTGATTCTGAATTTATTGAAGAAATTGCTGAACATATCTCGGTGATCAAAACAAATGTAGATGCATTGGTGGAAGCACGTAAAGTGGCAAATAAAATTGACAGCGAGTATGAAAAAGCACTGTCATACCACGATGATGTATTGCCTTATTTCGAAGTTATCCGTTATCATGCGGACAAACTGGAAATGATTGTTGACGACGAAATGTGGACATTACCTAAGTACAGAGAATTACTTTTTATCCGATAATATAAAGGTTTTACACCATCTTTCAAATAGTAGAATAGTGGGAAAGCCTAAAGGTTTTCCCACTATTTTCAAAATAACAATAGAACAAAACTACACGATAAATTAGCTGACAGTAACAGTTTTTAAGCGTATAAAATAAAGAAATGAAGCTATGACAATCCCAAAACTCACTGACGAATATGACCAGAAATCGCTATATTCTTCTCAGAACGAGCACGACGCCTGCGGTGTCGGGCTGATATTAAATCTACATGGAGAAAAATCCCATGAAATTGTCGAAAACGGATTGCAGGTTCTCGAAAACATGGTACATCGTGGAGCTGAGAGTGCCGACAATAAAACAGGTGATGGTGCAGGAATTTTAATTCAGATACCTCATGAATTTATACTACTGCAAGGTATACCGGTTCCTGGAAAAGGGAAATACGGTACCGGGCTGGTTTTTCTACCGAAAGACGAAAAGAAGGCTGAACTTTGCCTGAATGTAATAAAAGAGAATGTCATTAAAGAAGGACTACATTTACTCACAATACGTGACGTTCCTGTAAACAGCGACATTTTAGGAGAAATATCTGCCTCCAACGAACCAACGATTAAACAGATCTTTATTACGGGTGCTTCCTCGCAAGACGAACTTGAACGGAAACTATATATTGTCCGGAAAAAAATAGAGAAAGGAATTCTTAAATCAAACATCTCCAAAGATCGCAGTTTCTACATTGTAAGTCTTTCGACAAAGCAAATGATTTACAAAGGAATGCTTACATCCCTCCAACTACGCGATTACTTTCCTGACCTTTCCAACCCTAATTTCACAAGTGGAATTGCATTGGTGCACTCCCGTTTCAGTACCAATACATTTCCAACATGGGATCTGGCTCAACCATTCCGTATGTTAGGACATAACGGTGAAATAAACACTATCAGGGGAAACAGACAATGGATGGAATCCCGCGAGAGTGTACTGAAATCAGATCAGCTTGGAAATTTACAGGAATTATACCCGATAGTACAACCGGGCATGAGTGACAGTGCGACCCTGGATAACGTCCTTGAATTTCTGGTAATGTCCGGAAAAAGCCTACCCCATGCTATGGCAATGCTTGTTCCCGAAAGCTGGAATGCGAAGAACCCTATTTCTGATGATTTAAGGGCTTTTTACGAATACCACAGTACCTTTATGGAACCCTGGGATGGTCCTGCCACTTTATTGTTTAGTGATGGTCGGTATGCAGGAGGTATGTTGGACAGAAACGGATTACGTCCGGCGCGTTACCTGGTGACTCATGATGATTTAATGATTATCGCTTCCGAAACCGGTACTATCGATATCGAACCTTCTCGTATCAAAGCAAAAGGCAGGTTAAAAGCCGGCAAAATGATTATGATTGATACTGAATTAGGTCAGATATTTTATGATAATGAATTAAAAGAAGGTCTGGCTAAAGCATTTCCTTATCGTGACTGGTTAAATAAAAACTGCATAAATCTTGATAATATATCTTCAGGACGCAGTGTCAAAAACGACCTGACTAATTACCAGACACTCCTGAATGCTTTTGGGTATTCAAAGGAAGACCTGGAAAGATTGATACTTCCTATGGCCAATGACGGATATGAACCAACTTCGTCGATGGGAAATGATGCAGCTTTATCGATTTTTTCCGATAAACCCCAGCGGTTGTTTAATTATTTCCGTCAACAATTTGCACAGGTAACAAATCCACCTATTGACCCGATTCGTGAAGAATTGGTAATGTCATTAACCGGATTTGTAGGTTCCGTGCATCAAAATCTGCTGGAACCTGCACATCAGATTTGTAAGATGATAAAATTAAAAAGTCCGGTACTTACAAATACCCAGTTTGACATTTTACTGAATCTTGAATATAAAGGATTTTCTACTATTTCATTGCCAATGCTTTTTGATCCGAAATCAGGAGCTAAGGGACTTGAAAAAGCAATACAGGAACTTTGTCTGTCGGTAGAAAAAGCAGTAGACGATGGTAAGAATTATATCGTATTAAGCGACCGTGGAGTGGATGCTACCCATGCACCTATCCCTTCACTATTAGCAGTATCGGCGGTACATCTTTATCTGGTTCAAAAAAGGAAGAGAATGCAGATTGATATTGTGGTTGAAACAGCTGAACCCCGTGAAGTAATGCATTTTGCACTCTTATTTGGATTTGGTGCAAATGCTATCAACCCTTACATGGTTTTTGCCATTATTTATGAAAAAGCTAAATCAGGAGATATACAAATGGATTTTGCAACAGCAAAATCGCACTATATAAAAGCCGTAAATAAAGGATTATTAAAAGTGCTCTCTAAAATGGGCAATTCGACGTTACGCAGTTATCGCGGAGCGCATATTTTTGAAGCAATCGGCATTTCAACACCATTTCTGGAAAAATACTTCAAAGGAATATCGTCAGCAATTGAAGGTATTGATATGGAAGATGTTGCCAATGAAGTTTTGAAACCTCATACTGAAGCTTTTCAGCCGTTGGAAGGAACCGATCCTTCGCAATTGAAGAATCTTGGACTGTACCAGTACCGCCGGGATGGTGAAGAACATGCCTGGAATCCTGAAACTGTTGCACGTTTGCAAATTGCTACAAAAACAAACAGCTACGAAAAGTATAAAGAATACGCACGCACTGTTGACGAGAAACCAACACCAATCTTTATTCGTGATCTGATGGATTATACACATAATCCGATCGATATAAGTGAAGTGGAACCAATTGAAATGATTACGAAACGTTTCGTTACAGGTGCCATGTCCTACGGATCGATTAGCAGGGATGCTCATGAAGCCATGGCAATTGCCATGAACCTGTTAGGCGGACGAAGCAATACCGGTGAGGGTGGTGAAGATCCTGAACGTTATAAAAAACGTGATGATGGATTAAGTACACGAAGTGCTATTAAACAGGTTGCCTCAGGTCGTTTTGGCGTAACTGCCGAATACCTTGTGAATGCCGATGAGCTTCAGATTAAAATTGCACAGGGTGCTAAACCGGGTGAAGGTGGTCAGCTTCCGGGATATAAAGTGGATAAAATAATTGCAAAAACACGTCACTCTATTCCAGGGATCTCATTAATATCTCCCCCACCCCATCACGATATTTATTCCATCGAAGATCTGGCACAACTTATCTTTGATCTGAAAAATATCAACCCATCAGCGACTATAAGCGTTAAATTAGTTTCAGAGACTGGTGTGGGTACTATTGCAGCGGGAGTTGCCAAAGCAAAAGCTGATTTAATTTTAATCAGTGGTGCTGAAGGTGGAACCGGGGCAAGTCCATCAAGTTCAATTAAACACGCAGGTCTGCCTGTTGAAATCGGATTGGCTGAAACCCAACAAACCCTTGTATTGAATAACCTGCGTGGTCAGGTCAGACTACAAACCGATGGTCAGTTAAAAACCGGTCATGACATTATTGTGGCAGCATTATTAGGTGCCGAAGAATACGGTTTTGCAACGAGTGCTCTGATTACCCTGGGTTGCGTAATGATGCGTAAATGCCATTTAAATACCTGTCCGGTTGGCGTTGCTACACAGGACAAAGCGTTACGTGAGTATTTTGTCGGTAAATATGAATACCTGGTCAATTTCTTTAATTTCCTGGCACAGGATGTTCGCGAACACCTCGCTCTAATGGGGTATCGCAGCATGGATGAAATTATCGGACATGCCGAATTACTTGAACGGAAAAAAGTGGAAGGTACCGAGAAACTGAAAAAAGTAGATTTATCGAAAATCATGTTTTCACCGGCTAAAAACTCTTCTTTTGCACTACGTCATGTGAAAAATCAGGATCATAAAATAGAGAATGTATTGGATCGTGAGTTGATAAAGAAATCACTACCCGCTCTCGATTTGTGCATGCCTGTTGAACTCAACTATAAAATTAAAAATACCGATCGTACGGTTGGAGCAATGCTTTCGGGCGAAATTGCCAAACGTTATGGAAATAACGGATTGCCTAACGATACGATCAAAGCTTACTTTCGTGGTTCTGCCGGACAAAGTTTCGGTGCTTTCTTAAGCAGGGGAGTTTCATTTCAACTCGAAGGAGAAGCAAATGATTATCTTGGTAAAGGACTTTCGGGAGGTAAAATTGTTGTAATTGCTCCAAAAGAGAGTACTTTTAAGCCCGAAGATAACATTATTGCCGGAAACACGATTTTATACGGTGCTACATCCGGTGAAGTGTATATCAATGGAGTGGTTGGCGAACGTTTCTGTGTACGTAACTCAGGAGCAATTGCAGTGGTTGAAGGAGCAGGTGATCATTGCTGCGAATATATGACTGGAGGACGGACTGTTGTTCTTGGGACAACCGGACGTAATTTTGCTGCAGGTATGAGTGGTGGTGTAGCTTATGTACTCGATGAAGCTGATAATTTCGACTTTTTCTGCAACATGGAGATGGTTGAACTATCGTTGATCGAAGACAGTGCTGACAGAAAAGAATTACAGGGATTTATTTCAAATCACTATAAATACACTAAAAGTCAACTTGCAAAGAAGATTCTGGACAACTGGAGTGAATATGTTGATAAATTCAAGAAAATTGTTCCTATTGAATACAAGAAAGTATTGCAGGAAGAAAAAATTGAAGCGATCAACAAGAAAATTGCTCAGGTTGAACGCGATTATTAATTATTAGACTTTTCCAAAGTTTGTAACTTTGGAAAAGTTGCTTAAAAACAATAAAACATCATGGGAAATCCTAAAGCATTTATAAATACCCCACGTAAGATCGCAGGTTACCGTCCTATCAATGAACGGATCTCCGACTTCGGAGAAGTAGAACAGACATTAAATCGCGAAGACAGAAAAATTCAGGCTTCACGATGTATGGATTGTGGAATTCCGTTTTGTCACTGGGCATGCCCCCTTGGCAATAAAATGCCGGAATGGCAGGATTTGATTTACAAAGGACAATGGAAAGAAGGAGTGGAAGTACTTCACGAAACAAATAACTTTCCTGATTTTACAGGACGTATTTGCCCTGCACCCTGCGAAAAATCCTGCGTATTAGCCTTGCACGATGCAGCAGTAACGATTCGTGAAAACGAAGCAGCCGTTACAGAAGTTGCATTTATCGAAGGAATGATCAAAGCACGTCCACCTAAAACACGTACCGGAAAAACAATTGCAATAATTGGTTCAGGTCCTTCAGGATTAGCGGCTGCACAACAGTTGAACCGCAAAGGTCATCATGTGACGGTTTATGAAAAAGACAACGGATTAGGCGGATTGATGCGCTATGGTATCCCGAATTTCAAATTGAACAAGAACATTATCGACCGTCGGATGGCTTTGCTGATCGAAGAAGGCATCGTGTTTAAAACCAATACTGAAATCGGGAAAGACATTGCCGGAAAAGAAATCCTAAAAAACTACGACGCAGTATGTATTGCTGTAGGATCTGGTCATCCACGTGATATTAATCCCGAAGGCCGTGACTTAAAAGGCATCTATTTTGCCATGGATTTTCTGAGTCAACAGAACCAACTCATCATTGGAGAAAGTGTAGATAAGAATAATTTAATTTCAGCCAAAGGCAAACATGTTCTGGTCATTGGTGGTGGTGATACAGGTTCTGACTGTGTGGGGACATCCATTCGTCAGGGTGCTGAAAAAGTTACCCAGATCGAAATCATGCCACAACCGCCGGTTGATAAAAACCCCGACACTCCCTGGCCATATTATCCAAACATTCTTAAAACTTCAAGTTCTCACATGGAAGGTTGTGTGCGTAAATGGAGTCTGAATACCAATAAGTTCATTGGTGAAAACGGTAAACTGACAGAAGTGCTTGTTGAAGAAGTTGAATGGTCGAAAGGTGATAACGGTCGTATGAGTATGAAACCAACGGGCAAAACCGATTTGATCAAAGCTGATTTAGTGTTTTTGGCTCTTGGGTTTATTCATCCGATTCACGAAGGCCTGCTGACCGAATTAGGTGTACAATTTGATGGTCGTGGTAACGTTGCCATTGATAAAGAAAACAAGAGTAACATAGCTAAAGTATTTGCTACAGGCGATGCTGCTATGGGTGCAAGCTTAGTGGTTCGGGCGATTGCATCGGGACGCAAAGTGGCCGAAGATATTCATAATTCGTTATAATCTTCTTACATTTGCAAATTAAAAAATAGTATTAAAAATAAAACTATAAAACAAACCCTTCTGACTTAATCAGAAGACTAACAGAGAGGCTTAATATTATGTGTGGAATTGTATGTGCATTTGATATAAAACAACCGGTCCAGGCTTTACGTCCCCAGGTGTTGAAAATGTCTAAACGTATACGGCATCGTGGGCCGGATTGGTCGGGAGTATTTTCCGATGAGAATGCTATTTTAGCACACGAAAGGTTATCCATTGTTGATCCTGAATCGGGGAAACAACCGCTTTACAGCAAAGATGGCAAATTGGTGCTGGCTGTGAATGGTGAGATTTATAACCATCAGGAAATACGCAAACAATTTGAAGGAAAGTACGAGTTCCTTACAAAGTCCGATTGCGAAGTCATACTGGCCCTGTATCGTGAAAAAGGTCCGAATTTCATGGAAGACCTGAACGGGATCTTTGCCTTTGCCCTGTACGACATCGAAAAAGATATTTATATGATTGGACGCGATCATATCGGAATTATCCCCCTGTACCAGGGATGGGATAAAGAAGGAACCTATTATGTGGCTTCCGAATTAAAAGCATTGGAAGGATACTGTACCAAAATTGAGGAATTTCTTCCGGGTCAGTATTACTACAGTCCGGACAAGAAACCAACGCAATGGTATTCCCGCGACTGGCAAAATTATGATGCTGTAAAAGATAACGTCTCGGACATTAAAGTATTGCGTGATGCCCTGGAAGCAGCTGTCGAACGTCAGTTAATGGCTGATGTGCCTTATGGAGTATTACTTTCCGGAGGTTTGGATTCATCCATTATCTCAGCCATCGCTAAAAAATATGCAAACAAACGAATTGAATCCGGAAATAAAGAAGATGCCTGGTGGCCCCAGCTACACTCCTTTGCTGTTGGATTGGTCGGTTCGCCCGATCTGATCGCAGCACGTAAAGTTGCCGATCATATTGGCACCATTCACCATGAGATTCATTTTACCGTTCAGGAAGGGCTTGATGCCGTTCGTGACGTAATTTACCATGTTGAGACTTATGATGTCACTACCATTCGCGCAAGCACCCCTATGTACCTTTTATCACGGTTCATCAAGTCAATGGGTGTAAAAATGGTGTTGTCGGGTGAAGGTGCCGACGAAATATTCGGTGGTTATCTTTATTTTCATAAAGCTCCAAATGCCGAAGAGTTTCACAAGGAAACAGTTCGTAAACTCGATAAACTTCACTTGTACGATTGCCTGCGTGCCAACAAATCACTGGCTTCATGGGGTGTTGAAGGACGTGTTCCATTTCTTGACAAAGAATTTATGGATATTGCCATGCGCCTCAATCCTACCGATAAAATGGCAGGAAGCAATGGAAAAATGGAAAAATGGATCTTACGTAAAGCGTTTGAAGATTATCTTCCCGAGAGTGTTACCTGGCGTCAAAAAGAACAATTCTCGGATGGGGTGGGTTACAACTGGATTGATTCACTTCGTGCCTTAACTACCGAATCAGTCACTGACGAACAAATGGCAAAAGTTGCCGAAACATATCCGATAAATCCTCCTATGAACAAGGAAGAATATTATTACCGGACCATTTTCACCGACTTCTTTCCTTCAAAATCAGCTTCCCTGTGCGTACCATCGGTACCATCGGTTGCCTGTAGCACGGAGATTGCACTTGAATGGGATGCTGCTTTCAAAAATATGAACGATCCTTCCGGACGTTCCATTAAAAGCGTTCACGAACAGGGATATAAATAAAACGATCCTTTAAAAATAAAGCATTCGCTAAACACAAAAAAGGCTGAACCGGAGTTAATGGTTCAGCCTTTTTTCTCTCTTACTCTGTACCTCGACTCTGAACCTCTTTTCTTTCCTCATTCCTCGCTCCTCATTTCTCATTCCTGGCAATTAACTTTTGAAAATTTCATTAAAAAGATACCCGTTGAAGTTATTATCAACCCCGGTTTCAAAACAATTTAGGGCAAACGGGTGTTTGTCTTGAAAAACTTCAATGAGAATTATACTAATTATACTATTGGCTATGATCAGTCTTAACAGCCAGGGTCAAAATACAAATAAAAACATGTCGGCAAATAGGGCTGTCACGAATGTTGATTATAAAGTGAATGTGGTTAACTTCACCAAACTTGAAGCTATTCTCCATAAAAAAGACAATAAGCTCTATTTGGTTAACTTTTGGGCCACCTGGTGCAAACCTTGTGTGATGGAGCTTCCTGATTTTATGGAAGTAAATAAATTGTATCATAAAGACCCCAACTTTAAAATGATATTGGTGAGTCTGGACCTTGCAAAAGAAGCCGAATCTGTCGTTAAACCATTTATTGTCAAAAACAAAATGGATGTAGATGTCTATCTGTTGGATGACAACAAACGCATGAATCAATGGATCCCGGCGATCGACAGCAAATGGAGCGGAGCTATACCTGCCACTGTTATCTATCGGAATGGAGTAAAATTAGATTTTAAAGAAAGCAAATTAGAGAAAAGCGAATTAATAAAAATCATTAGTAAATATTTAAAACAGACAATATGAAAAATATAGGAATCATCATAAGTTTAATAACTCTCCTGACACTTACGGGTCAGGCTAAAGCTCAAAAAATGGAAAATATGTCAGAACATAAAGGGTATAAAGTCGGAGATGTTGCTACCGGTTTTACGTTGAAAAATGTTGACAATAAAATGGTCTCATTATCCGATTTTAATGATGCAAAAGGGTTTATCGTTATTTTTACCTGCAACCACTGTCCGTACGCCAAGGCCTACGAAACCAGGATTATTGGATTGAATCATAAATATGCCTCGCAGGGATATCCTGTCATTGCTATAAACCCGAATGATCCGAAAGTAGAACCTCAGGATAGTTTTGAGGGGATGCAACAACGTGCAAAAGAAAAAGGATTTACTTTTCCCTATTTATTCGATGAAGGGCAAAAGATTTATCCGTTGTATGGTGCCACACGTACACCTCATGTTTTTGTCCTGCAAAAAGAAAACCGGAAAAACATTGTGCGGTACATTGGAGCTATCGATGATAACTATGCCGATGCAAGCGACGTAAGCCATAAATATGTAGAAGAAGCCGTTGACGCATTGCTCAACAACAAACCGGTAGCTCAGTCATTTACTGTGGCCATTGGATGCAGCATCAAGGCTCAGAATGATTAAAACTTTTTGTCGTCCGAAGGACACAAAAGCGTTTTAGTACATTTCATCCTGTTTTACTATCAACTCTTCATAAAAAACGCGAACCTGTATCACAGATTCGCGTTTTTTCTTACTTCTTATCTCTTATTCCTTACCTCTGATCAATTAAACTGATCCATCAGCGCACTTACCTCGTCGGTAATTAGTTTGGCAAATTCGGCTACTTTCATAGTTCCTTTGTCACCTTCACCCTGACGGCGTACTGACACTTCACCATTTTCAGCTTCCTTTTCACCTACAACCAGCATATAAGGAATACGTTTCAATTCGTTATCCCGGATTTTGCGTCCTATTTTCTCATTGCGGTCATCTACGGTTACCCGGATATCCTGTAAATTCATTTCCTTTGCAATCTTGAAGGCATAGTCATTGAATTTTTCGCTGATAGGCAGAATGACAACCTGATCGGGAGTTAACCACAACGGGAATTTACCTGCAGTATGTTCAATCAACACAGCCACAAATCGTTCCATCGAACCAAATGGGGCACGGTGTATCATGACCGGACGGTGCTTTTGGTTATCCTCACCGGTATATTCCAGTTCAAATCGTTCAGGGAGGTTATAATCTACCTGAATGGTACCCAACTGCCATTTACGGCCGATGGCATCACGTACCATAAAGTCAAGCTTAGGACCGTAGAATGCTGCTTCACCAAGAACCACTTTTGCTTTCAGTCCTTTTTCATGACAGACTTCGACAATAGCACTTTCAGCCTTTTCCCAGTTTTCGTCTGTACCGATATATTTTTCGGTGTTTTTAGGGTCACGTAATGAGATCTGGGCTTCAAAATTTTTGAAATCCAGGGCTTTGAAAATAATAAAGATAATATCCATTACTTTCAAAAACTCATCCTTCACCTGGTCAGGACGGCAGAATATGTGTGCATCATCCTGTGTAAAGCTACGTACACGGGTTAATCCGTGCAATTCGCCGCTTTGTTCGTAACGATATACCGTACCGAATTCAGCTAAACGAACCGGTAGGTCTTTGTATGAACGGGGCTTGAATTTATAAATCTCGCAGTGGTGAGGGCAATTCATTGGTTTCAATAAATACTCTTCACCTTCTTCGGGTGTATGGATTGGCTGGAATGAATCCTTGCCGTATTTTGCCCAGTGACCGGAGGTTACATAAAGTGCCTTGTTTCCGATATGTGGAGTCATTACCTGCTGATAATCAAAACGGCGTTGAATCTTCTTCAAGAAGTCTTCCAGACGCAAGCGTAAAGCTGTACCACGTGGAAGCCACATTGGAAGTCCCTTGCCTACCATTTCGGAGAACATAAACAGTTCGAGTTCTTTACCTATTTTACGATGATCACGTTTTTTAGCCTCTTCAAGCATAACGAGGTATTCGTCCAGCATTTTCTTTTTAGGGAAAGTAATGCCATAAATTCGTGTCAATTGTTTTCGTTTTTCATCACCACGCCAATAAGCTCCTGCAACACTAAGCACTTTAATGGCTTTAATGTCACCGGTGTTTGGAAGATGAGGTCCACGACATAAATCGGTAAAATCGCCCTGTGTATATAAGGTAATCGTTCCGTCAGCCAGATCACTGATCATTTCAGTCTTATAGACTTCACCGATATCACCAAATCGTTTCAACGCATCCGCTTTACTGATGTCACTTCGAACAACCGCTTCTTTCCGGGCGACAAGTTCTATCATTTTGGCTTCAATGGTTGCCAGATCGGTTTCTTTAATAGTCACTTCACCCGGATCCACATCATAGTAAAAGCCATTTTCGATGGCTGGTCCTATACCGAATTTGATTCCGGGATACAACTCCTGAAGGGCTTCTGCCATCAGGTGAGCGGAAGTATGCCAGAAAGTATGCTTGGCTTCTTCGTCATCCCACTTATGTAGTTTGATGGCTGCATCGGTTTCGATTGGACGGGTTAAGTCCCAGATCTGATCATTTACACTAATTGCCAGCACCTCTTGTGCCAGGCGTGAGCTGATACTCTCAGCAAGTTGCAATCCGGTAATGCCTTTGGCAAACTCCCGTACCGAACCATCGGGAAATGTTACTTTAATCATACGTTTTGAACCTTACAAATGGTTTTTAAATTTTGAATTGCAAAGATACAAAATTTTGTTGAAGTGGGGTTTTGTTTCTGTACCGAAATGAACACTCATTTCAAATGACCCATTTAATCCGGTTCAATCCTGCAACTTTATTGAATTTGGATTGTTTTAAGCTAGATTCAGTTAATTTACAATAAAGAAATAGTTGCTTTAAAATAATAGTTATACTTTTGTAACCATTTCGATATTGAATATATTAATTTTATAATTATGATAGAGGACACTAAAATTTCAATTGATTCAGTCGTTGAAAATTTAATTTCAATTCATCCATTACTCTCAAAAGCATTCAACAGATCAATGCGTTCAAAAACCAATTTAAATCCCGGTTCTTTGTTTGTACTTGGCGTTTTATCAAGAAATGGAATACTGTCCATGTCCGAAATTGGGTGTAAATTAGCAATGCCAAAACCACATATAACCGGTTTAGTGGACAAATTAGTTGCTGAGGATCTGGTCGAAAGGTTATACGATCCAAAAGACCGGCGAATTGTAAATGTCCATATTACTGAAAAAGGGATATCGGATTTTAATGCCATTAAACTTGAAATCAGTCAGGAATTGCGCATTAAACTTCAGAGACTGGATGTAGAAACTTTAGAAACACTTGCGATGGCTTCTAAACAGGTGAAGGACATTTTAATCAAGTTTGTCGTCAATCAGCCCGATTCAACAAGCGCATCTTGTTGCAATGAAGATGCAATAATTTAACTCATTACGAATAATAAGAAATAAGGTATTAAAACAAATTCAAACAGACAAAAATGAAAAAGGAAAAGAGAGATTGGAAAATTTACATCCCGCTTACAATTGTTATTTTATTGGTACTCTCCGGTGGTATTTACTGGTATATGGACTATTCAAAATATATCCGGACTGATGATGCGGTGGTAGCCTCCGATGCTGTTTCGGTGAGTCCGAAAATCATGGGTCGCATCAGTAAACTCTATGCCGAAGAAGGTGATTCTGTAAAAAAAGGTCAACTGCTGGCAGAGATTGACAGTGTAGATTTAGTTGCTCAAAAACAACAGGTTCTTGCCCTGAAATCACAAACCATTGCTAACAAAGCACAGGCCGAAGCGAAACTGCAATATGATCAGAAGAATATAAAAATTCTACAAATAAGTCTTGAAAAATCAAAAGAAGATTTCGTACGGGCTAAAGCTCAGTTTTCGGGAGGTGTAATAACTAAAGAACAATTTGATCATTTGGAAAAAGCCGAAGAAACGGCAAAAGCTCAACTGGATGCTGCTCAGGCACAAATTCTGGTATCGAAAACCATGATTAAAAGCGCAGAAACATCAGTTACCGGTGCACAGGCACAAATTGGGGTCATTACAACTCAATTAAGCAACACACGGTTATTTTCACCCATCGACGGAATCATTGCTAAGCGCTGGTTACTCCCGGGTGACATAGCACAACCCAGTCAATCAATTTTCACGATTAATAACAACAACAGATTCTGGATCCTCGTTTTCCTGGAAGAGACTAAAATGGAAACCCTGCATCTGGGACAAAAAGCAGTATTCTCTTTAGATACCTATCCGGATGTTGTTTTTACAGGTAAAGTTTATACCATGGGTTCTACCACGGCTTCTCAATTTTCACTGATACCGCCGAATAATGCATCGGGTAATTTCACTAAAATAACTCAACGTGTAGCTATTAAGATTTCAATTGATGGAACGGAAAGCGGCAAGAAATTATCTGCCTATAATTTATTGACCGGTATGTCGGCTGTGGTTAAAATCATTAAATAAGAATGAGGAAAATATCAAATACACATAAACTTCGACGCAAACTCCGAAACAGGGATTCTTACTTTCATCCTAAAAGTCCGTTATATAAATGGTTTGTATTGGCCAATGTCATGGTTGGAACCTTTATGGTGGTACTCGACAGTACGATTGTAAATGTAAGCCTTCCCAAGATCATGTCTTCCTTTGGCGTAGGGCTATCAACCATTCAGTGGGTAATAACTGCCTACCTCTTATCCATGGCTGCCATGCTACCTACTTCGGGTTGGCTGGCCGATAAATTCGGATATAAGAAGGTTTATTTCTGGGGATTATTTCTATTTACATTCGGATCCATGTTATGCGGACTATCCAATGATGAAAATACCCTGATTATCTCCAGGATTATCCAGGGAATGGGGGCCGGAATTGTACAGCCGTTGGGTATGGCGATCATTACCCGTGAATTTCCGCTTAAACAACGGGGACTTGCTCTCGGCTTCTGGGCTATTGCAGCCGCAGCATCGGTTTCATTCGGCCCGTTAATTGGTGGATATCTGGTGGATAACTTCAGTTGGCAGCTTATTTTCGATGTGAATGTACCTATTGGTATCTTAGCATTGATATTTACAATTGTCATTCAACGGGAATTTATCAATCCAAATACCCGGAAATTTGATTACGTCGGCTTTATTTCGGTCATCATTTTCTTACCGGTTCTGCTGTATGCATTGTCCGAAGGAAACGCTCAAACAAATTCGGCCGGTTGGTCAGCACCGTACATTCTGGCCTGTTTTGCAGTGTCGGGAATTGCACTGGCGGTATTTTTAACCCGCGAATTAACGACAGATAATCCATTGATTGACCTCAGATTATTAGGTGACCGAAACTTTGGAATGAGCAACATGCTGATGTTCTTATTCGGCATAGGTATGTTTGGAAGTACTTTTTTGCTCCCGCTCTATTTACAAAACTCGTTGGGGTATACGGCCCTGCAATCGGGGGCTGTTTTTCTACCGGTAGGCATCATTCAGGGGTTGTTTTCACCTATTTCGGGATGGTTCTCAGATAAAGTAAATGCGAAAGTGCCTATTTTTATTGGGATGGGATTATTGACATTCAGTTTTTTAATTAATTCGAGACTGTCGTTTCTCACCGAACATTCGTACATCATGACTTCGCTTTATATTAGAGGACTTGGAATGGGATTAATTTTCACGCCGTTAAGCACATTGTCATTGCTTACAATCCCTCGCGAAAAAATGGCACAGGCATCCGGGATCTCGAATACCGTACGTCAGGTGGGTGGTAGTTTAGGAGTTGCTCTGTTATCAACCATTTTAACGGCACGTGTCAACTTTCATGCACAAATGTATGGTGGCTCTGTACAGTCCGGTTCTCAGGAATTTCAAAGTGTTACACGACATATGGCATACTTCATTCAGCAACATGCGGGTGGATCATTTTCCACAGCGATGAAACAAGGACAAAGTTTATTAATGTCAAGCGTCAATACCCAGGCATTTATTCAGGGAGTTAACGACGATTTTTTAATAGCGGCACTGATTTCATTTATTGGGTTTTTACCTATTCTGTTTTTGAAATCGAAAAAGAAAGCAATGAAATCTTACGATGAGAAACAACCCATTGAAATTATGGATTAAATTATTAAATTTAAGCACTATACACATAAACATTTTTAAAATGAAATCAATTTATAAAATTATATTTGCCCTTGTCCTTTTGCCACTGGCGAATATTCACGGACAAAAGACCGTCTTACTGCCGGGTGATTCGTTGAGCCTTCATGAAATATTAAATGAAGTGATTGTCAATTATCCGTCCATTAAAAAAGCCCAATCGGATATTGAATATTCGGAGGCTAAAATCGGCCTCTCTAAATCGGCTTATTTACCGGAAGTGAACGTAACGTCTTCTTTTACCCACTTAGCCCCAACACAGACTATTACAATCCCTACTTTGGGTTCATTTCAGCTCTATCCGGATAACAACTATACGGCTATGCTGAATATCAATGAAACGATCTATGACTTTGGCAAAACTGATAAGAACGTAACATTTGAAAAACAGAACAAAGAGCTGGTAGGCTTTTCAGTTGATCAACTCAAACAAAAATTATCAGGGTTGTTGATCGGAAATTATTATACCATTGTTTTGTTACAGGAAGCTATCCGGATCAAGGATGAAGAATTGGCAACACTGAATGAACATTTAAATTTCGTTCAGAAAAAAGAAGCAACAGGTTCGGCTACCAAATACGAGATTCTGACTACCAAAGTCCGGATTTCAGCCATTGAAAATCAAAAGACTGACCTCATGACAGCATTGGAGATACAACAAAGTCAACTGAATTCATTTCTTGGTAAATCGCAGGACACAAAACTTGTGGTCAAAAAAGAGCTTTTATCTTCACAAATTTTTGCATCCAATGACTCTCTGTTTTCTTTTGCATTCGATCATCGCAATGAAATGAAAATTGCCCGTCAAAAAAGCACACTGGCTGATACCCATCTAAAAATGGTAAATTCACAAAACAACCCTACGCTGAACTTTTTCGGGTCAGGAGGTTTTAAAAACGGATACTTACCCAACATTAATCTCCTCACTGCAAACTACGCAGTAGGTGTCGGTATAAAAATTCCGATATTCGATGGTTCCCGTTCAAAATTCAACCGTATTCAGGCAAATTCTGATATACGCGGAAATGTACTTGAAACAGAAATGACCCGCAGAACGATCGTGAATGAAGTTATCGAAAGCCGGGCGAATGCCGGATCAGCTCTAAAAAAGGTAGCACAATCCGAATTGCAACTCGAGCAGGCACAACAGGCTTATTCATTAGCCGAAACAAACTATAATGCCGGAGTGATTACAAATCTTGATTTACTCGACAGCTATACATCATTGGCTGAAAGCAAACTGGCATTGCTTAAAACCAAAATTGACTATTCGGCAAGTCTGTTGAAACTTAAAATAGCGCTTGGCGAAAAAATATATTGATTTCCTTTGATTAAAAAATTACAACAATAGAATTACTTTAAAATTACTTTTTTCAACTTTAAATTTTGCAGGGCCAACTATTAGGAGTTGGCCCTTTTTTTATTTCAAAAACCGTATTTTTATAAAAACAGGCAATGAGAACTACAAACGTCGCTTTACACGTCCAAATAAACCGGATATTATATCCCTGATTAGTTTCTTACCTGTTTAAAACCTGCATACTATCGAAGAATTAATTTTCAACACAAGTACAAAAAAAATCCAAATATTTATTTGCACGAGCATTCTTTAAACTGAAACCCGCTTTTAGTTCATATTTTCAACAAATATTTAGATGTTTATTTGTAAAACACTTTGATATTTCAATACAAACAAATATTTTTGTAAACGGAACTGGAAATAACAAACCAGTTGAATGGGACAATATAAAACCGGTACTTTTCAGGCTGCTTATCAGAAATAATTGATTTCGGTTTAATTTAAGAACTACCGGCATTCAACTACCGGCTTAATACGACATACCATTTCCTATAATTTCATTTTTACTATCGTTTTGCATCGGTTTTACATCGGTTTTGCATCGGTCGCCTTTGCCATATATCATTCATACTACATCCACTTATTTTCCATAACATATCCATATATCAATAAAGGTATATGGCATATCTATTAATCTGCTATCGGATTTAAATAACGTTAGCCTCGGATGCAAAACCAATCCATAACGCATCCAAAACCAATGATAAAACCATTAGTAACCCGATTCCGATAATGAAGTTATCATTTAGGTTTAATCCTTAGTAGGTTTTATTCTAAAAAAATGAATCAATTTAAAAATGTCTTAAATGTTTTGATTAATTTTGGCATGGAAAAAATGAATTCTTTATATCTCTTCCGGAGATTCATGATCCGTTTTTAATTGATTAAAAAATAAAACACACCAAATTGTATGAAATCAAACTTTTTCACTAAATGTTTCGTTATGAGTGCTTTATTCTTTAGCGGATTACAAGTAATGGCACAGGACTGGCCAAATTTAGATCGCTTTCAAAAGGAAAATGCCGCATTGGGACTGCCTTTAAAAGGAGAGAACCGTATCGTATTTATGGGAAATTCAATTACGCAGGGGTGGATTGAAGCACGGCCTGAGTTTTTTGCAAACCGTCCCTACATTAACCGGGGCATCAGCGGACAGACTACTCCTCAAATGCTAATCCGTTTCCGTCAGGATGTTATTGCATTACAACCCAACGTGGTGGTTATTCTTGCAGGCACGAACGATATAGCCGGAAATACAGGACCTTCCACACTCGAAATGATAGAAAACAACCTGGCTTCAATGGCTGAGCTGGCCAACGCGAATGGAATTCATGTTGTATTATCATCAGTATTGCCGGTTTATGATTATCCCTGGAAACCGGGATTGAAACCAGCCGAAAAGATTGTTACTTTAAACAACTGGATCAAACTTTATTGCGAGAAAAACGGTTTTATTTATCTCGATTATTTTACGGCAATGGCAGATGAACGGAAGGGAATGAAAGCATCCCTGACAAAAGATGGTGTTCATGCGAACCTGGAAGGTTATAAAGTAATGGAGCCAATGGTTGAAGCAGCTATTCAAAAGGCAATCCATCAAAAATTAAAGCATTAAATTTTTGTTCTTAGAAAGAATATAACAAGCAAGGTAACGGGTAATAATCAGGCTCTAAAATAAAGAAAATGAAAGTATTGTTTATTGGAGGAACCGGTAATATCAGTTCGGCATGTTCCGGACTGGCTATTTCAAAGGGTTTAGAGTTGTACCATTTAAACAGAGGCCTGAGTGCCGGAATCCGGAATATACTGGGAATGAAAACTATCATTTCCGATATCCGTAATTTTGAAGAAACTCAAAAAGCTTTGCAGGGTTATAATTTTGACGTAGTGGTCGATTTTATTGCCTATGTGCCGGAACATATTCAGAATGACATTAAACTATTTAGCGGTAAAATCAGTCAGTATCTATTTATCAGCTCGGCATCGGTGTATCAGACACCTCCTCTGAAATTGCCGGTTACTGAAGAGACTCCTTTAGATAATCCGTATTGGGACTATGCCAGAAATAAAATAGCCTGCGAAGAGGTA
>Ga0302287_10000114_pt1 | contig 57984 bp, 52 predicted proteins | sample III_Fen_E2_4_FD_200452 | JGI IMG/M metagenome (GOLD analysis project Ga0302287, IMG submission 200452) | Peat permafrost microbial communities from Stordalen Mire near Abisko, Sweden - III_Fen_E2_4 | ecosystem: Environmental > Terrestrial > Soil > Wetlands > Permafrost | place: Sweden: Abisko... | reverse complement strand
CCCAGAGCCATCAGAACGAACGAAAGTCCGATCACCAAACCCTTGTGGCGCTGCGAAAAGCCGATGTAACGGCGAATCAGGGAGGATACACGACTGCTCATAGGGAAGTTCCTTCTGATGGGGGCGGGATCAAGGTGTGATCCGGCGTTTGGCGGAACATGCGTACATGACGGCGGTAAGCAATCCCCAGAATGAGGCTCGCTCCCAAGAACAAGGTCACGCGCGGCCAAGGTGCCCAGAACTCCAAAGAGAACAGGCAGAAGAAAAGCAGAATTGCCGCGAGCCCGAACAGGCTTTTCAGCACCGGGAGTTCCCAGAGATGCTTCTCGGCGGCAAGCCAAAGCAAGAACAGACAAAGTGTTCCCTGGATCAGCATGGAGGCCCCTAAGGCGAAGATTCCTCCTAGCGTCCCCCAAAGGGGAATCCACCAAAGATTGCACCCGATGTTGACGACAAAGCCGACCAGTTGAGAGGCCCCCCAAGCGCGGCTGCGCCCCAGCCCTTGCAGCATAAGGCCACCAAGGTCTCCAGCCACGTTGAGGCAGGTGAAGGAGGCGATGGCCACCAAGGCAGGATATCCGTCGCGATACTGGGGATCAAGGAAAGACAAAAATTCACGTCCCCAAAACACCACCACCAGAAGCGCCAGACCGAGAAGAGTCCCCACCGACCAGACCGAATGGTTGAAGCGATGTCGCAGATTCGGCGTGACTCGATGGCTTCCGCTGTGGGAAAATGACGTCAGCAGAAGGCCTTCAAAGGACTGGCGGATGGCCTGCAAGGTCTTGCCGATGGTCGTCACGAGGTTATAGACCTCCACGGCCCGAATACCCGCAAGATTGCCCAGCAGAGCCAGATCAAAGCGCGCCATCACGCCTGAAAGCAGGTCCGAGCCGGCTAGCGGCAGACCGTAGGCGACGAGGCGACGAGGTGGAAACGCTGGCCGCTGCAATATCTCCCCATGGAGCCAGAAAAACGACCCGATAGCCAGCAGCGCATTGGCTGCATTGGCGCACAGGAAGCAGTTTGCCAACCGCCAGCCCGTCCCAAAAGCATGTCCGACAATGGCTCCTCCAAACATGACGAGAGGGACCACGAGATTGTTTCCCATGATGCGCGCCGCCATGTTCTTGCGGTTGAGGTTGGCCTGGTACAGGAGGCTTGCTAGCGCCAAAAGCGGGATGGAGGCGGCCACCGACCAGCGGTCGTAGCGTGGCAAATCCAATCCTCGAACCCCGCCGATGACGTGCTGCGACAGGAACAGGAAAGCGAACATGCCAATGATCGAAGTGGCCAGCACCATCCAAACGGAAGCGGACAAGGAAAGGTCGTAATCGGAAGACTTCACTTGGCCACGCCACCAAATGATGCCACGATCCATTCCCAGCAGGGAAATCTGGAAAAGCAGATAGGCAAGCGTTTCAGCCAATCGAAACGACCCCCATCGCCCGCCCGCATAAAGACTGGCGCATGCCAACGTCAGGATGGCTTCCAAGGGGCGGGAAAGATTGTCCACCAGGACCATTCGCAATCCCCATGCAATATCGGATCCACTTTGGCCCAAAGCCACCGTTTCCCCTCCCAGGTTCGCCCAACAAAATACCGTCCAGACGGTACATAAACTAGCTCCTCGTCGCGGCTAATATGGCAAGACGTTTCGTCCAATTTATTCAAATAGACGAAAGTATAGATGTTCCGTCCCGTCATATTTTCTTCTCAACACTCCACCTGCAGCGATTGCTAAGGTTTTCCAATGCCTTCCTTTGATGCAGCGGTTCTGATCGGGCGCTTTGAGCCTTTCCACCGAGGCCATCTCGGTCTGCTGCGTGGCGCATTGGCCACGGCCCCAGTGGGCATCGTGGTGATCGGTTCTAGCCATCAGGCTCGCACTCCGCGCAACCCCTTCTCGGCCACCGAGCGCATGGACATGATCCGCTCTGCACTGCCGCCCGACGAAGCGGCGCGGCTTCGCTTCGTGCCCATGCGCGACTACTGGAACGCCGAACGCTGGGCCGCAGCCGTGGTCCAGGCCGTACAGGCATTGGTTCCCGACCACACCCGCTTGGCCCTGGTGGGCTACCGCAAGGATGACGACACCGGCGACTACCTGGATGGTTTTTCCGACTGGAACTACGTGGGACTCCCCCGCCAAGGAGACATCGACGCCACCACCATCCGAGAGGCGCTCCTGGGCCGCGGCGACCTGGAAACTGTCGCATCACTGCTGCCGGCATCAGTGCTTGCCTGGCTGCGCGCCTGGTCGCGCACCCCCGTGTGCGAAGAGCTGCGCCAGGAATGGCGCGCCCTGGAAGAAGAGCGGCTGCGACGCGGCTGCGAGCGCTTTCAGGCGGTGGACACGCTGGTGCGCACGGATAATTCAGCGCTCTTGGTGCAACGCGCCGTCCGCCCCGGGAAAGGACTGTGGGCGCTTCCCGGAACCCTCCTCGAAAAGCCATCCGACCTCGTGAGCACGGCGCGCATCGGAGTGTTGACAGAAACCGGCATATCTCTGACAGGAATTGTCCCCGAGCGTGTCGAGCTTTTCGCGCACCCTTCCCGGAGTCTACGCGGCCGGATCGAGACGCACGTCCACCTCTTTCGTCTCCCCAGCGAGGCGCCGCTGCACCCAGGGCCAGCCATCGCCGCCGCCCGCTGGGTTCCCTTCAGAGAACTCCCGAGCCTGGAAGAATCCAGTTTCGAGGATCACCACCACATCCTGCGCGGTCTCTTAGAAATCGAGTAGGCAGGACCTTTAGGAGGAACAGATGATCGCAAGCCTAGCTTATGTGGCCTTTTCCCTGATCCGCACCGGCGCTCTGCCCGCGGAGGTCCACAACGTCCTGGAAGCCCAGCTTCCGGCCTGGGCCCAGATCACCGGCAATTCCGCCCCGCATTCGGAAGGCGAGGAGCGGATCGCGGTGGAGCGCACCGAAGGTTCAACCCTTCACATCGTCCTGATCGCTCGGCAGATCAAGGCTACGATACAGCGGGAAGGCGGGCATTCCTGGCTCACCGAGGTCGTCTGGTGCGGGCAGGGAACAGACCGTTGCGAAGATGTCTGGAGCCGCAACGACGAGGCATGGCGCTCCGACAAGGCCACCGCCAACCACACCGGCTACGCCGTCTACCGCGACGTGCTGGGGCTTGAGCCCGTCTCCTGGACAAATTCCGTCCCGGCACTCGCGGCCGGCAAGAAGTCCTGGGACAAGGGACTGTGTGCCGAAGGGCTCTGCTTTTTGGTCTCGGCCAAGGACTCGAGCGTGGCCACCGTGGCGGCGCGTCCCAACGGCTCGGTGAACTGGTGGGATGCGAGCTACATCCTAGGGGGATCCCTTGAAAAGGAGCTCATCCACAGCTACCGCTACCTTCTGGAGAAGGGACTGCCCGTCCCTAAGGCCAGCGGAAAATAGAAGGACCGAATCAAGTCAGCGAGAAGCACTATGCCAGAAAATGAACTCTTGGCCAAGGCTGTGCGCATCGCAGCCACAGCCTTCGAAGGCACCATGGACAAAGGGGGAAGTCCCTACATTCTCCACTGCCTGGCGGTCATGCAGGGCGTGCGCCACTTGGGCTTTGGAGCTATGGCCGCCGCCGTGCTCCACGACCTGCTGGAAGATCGCCCCGAATGGTCGGCTGAGCGTCTGCGGCAGGAAGGCTTCCCGGAAGAGCTGGTGCGGACCGTGGAGCTTTTGACCCGCCGCGAAGGCGAAGACTATGCGCACTACATCGCACGCCTAGCCCCCGACACCACAGCCCGTGCCATCAAAATCGCCGACCTTTCCCACAACATGGACCCGGCCCGACTTCCCGACCTTTCGGAGCGCACCATGGAGCGGATGCGCAAGTACCACACCGCCTACTGTTTTTTGACCAAAGGGGCTTAAGACAAAAAATGGCGTTCCATTAGAAACGCCGTTTCGGAAAGAGAAAGCAACGCCTCTTCAGAACGCCGCGTACCAGTCCTGGAGGCAGCGCATCTCGAGGTCGGTGGAGCGCAGCGTGGCGATGGCCTCCGCCGCCGCCGAAGCCGCCGCCAGCGTCGTCGTGTAAGGGACGCCGGCCCGCAAGGCCGCCTGGCGAATCACCGCGTCGTCGGCTTGGGCGCCCGAGCCCATCGGGGTGTTGATGAGCAGCGCGATTTTCTTGGCGAGGAGCGCGTCCACCACGTTGTCGGGGCCTTCCGAGACCTTCTTCACCACCTCCACCTCGATTCCCTGCTTGCGCAGGTAGTCGGCGGTGCCGGAAGTGGCTACGAGCTTCAGGCCCATGGCAGAGATGCGGCGCGCCACATCCACAATAGCCGGCTTATCGCGATCGTTGACGCTCACGAACACGGTGCCCTTGAGCGGCAGCCGCGAAGAGGCGCCGATCTGGCTCTTGGCGAAGGCCGCGCCGAAGGTGTGATCGATGCCCATCACTTCGCCGGTGGACTTCATTTCGGGGCCGAGCACGGTATCGGTGCCGTAGAACTTGGCGAAGGGAAAGACCGATTCCTTCACCGCGAAGTGCTTGGGCACCTTCTCCTCGGTGTAGCCGAGCTCCGGCAGCGACTTTCCAAGCATCACCTTGGTGGCAAGCTTCGCGAAGGGAACGCCAGTGGCCTTGGCCACGAAGGGCACCGTGCGCGAGGCGCGCGGGTTCACTTCCAAGACGTATACCACGCCGTCCTTGACGGCGTATTGGATATTCATGAGGCCAATGACGTCCAGGGCGTGGGCGATCTTGATGGTCTGGCTGCGCAGCATCTTCAAGACAGAATCTGTCAGGCTGATGCTGGGAAGCACGCAGGCCGAGTCGCCCGAGTGAACGCCCGCCTCCTCGATGTGCTGCATGATGCCGGCGATTACGGCATTGCCGTGGGTGTCGCGGATGCAGTCCACGTCCACCTCGGTGGCATTTTCCAAGTACTGATCGATCAAGATCGGGTACTCGGGAGTGGGCTGCACGGTGGTGGTCATGTAGGTGTGCAGCGCCTCCTTGGAGTAGAGGATCCGCATGGCCCGACCGCCCAGCACGAAGGAGGGGCGCGCCAGCACCGGGAAGTCGATGCGCTCGGCCACGGCCAAAGCCTCGGCCTCGGTGGAGGCGGTAGCGCCAGCCGGCTGCTTGACGCCGAGCTTTTCCATCAGGGCGTTGAAGAGCTTGCGATCTTCGGCCAGCCAGATCGACTTCGGGGAGGTGCCCAGGATCTTCACGCCAGCGTCTTCGAGATCCTTGGCGAGCTTCAGCGGGGTCTGGCCGCCGAACTGCAGGATGACGCCGTCGGGCTTCTCGTGCTCCAGGATGTTGAAGAGCTCTTCGCGGTTCAGCGGCTCGAAGTAGAGCTTGTCAGAGGTGTCGTAGTCGGTGGAGACGGTCTCGGGGTTGGAGTTGACCATGATCGACTCCACGCCCTCCTCGCGCAGCGCGTAGCTTGCGTGGCAGCAGCAGTAGTCGAACTCAATGCCCTGGCCAATGCGGTTGGGGCCGCCACCCAGGATCACCACCTTCTTGCGATCGGTGCGCACCGACTCGTTCTCGGCCTCGTAGCTCGAATAGTGGTACGGGGTGCCCGCCTCGAACTCGGCGGCGCAAGTATCCACGGTCTTGAAAACTGGATTCACTCCCAGAGCCTTGCGGGCGGCGCGAACTTCGGCTTCGCTGGAACCGGTGCTGTGGGCGATCTGCCCGTCCCCAAAGCCCCATTCCTTGGCCTTGCGGAACGCGGCCACGGAAAGCTCCGAGAGCTTCTTGCCCTTCAGTTCCTTGGTCTCGAAGTCGATCAGTTCCTTGAGATGGACCAGGAACCACGGATCGTACTTGCCCAGTTCATGGACACGCTCCACACTCCAGCCGCGTTCAAAGGCCGCGCGCACGCCAAAGAGGCGGTCGGGCTGCGGGCGACGAGCGTCGAGCAGGTGTTCCACCTCGGCATCGGTAAGAGTCTCGTCCTTGCCATCGCCCCCGAAGCCGCCGCGGCCGGTTTCCAGCGAGCGGAAGCCCTTCTGCAGGGATTCCTTGAAGGAGCGGCCGATGGACATCGCCTCGCCCACCGATTTCATCTGGGTGCCCAGGGTGTTGGAGGCGCCAGGGAACTTCTCAAAGTTGAAACGCGGGATCTTGGTCACCACGTAGTCGATGCTCGGCTCAAAGCAGGCCGGCGTCTTCTTGGTGATGTCGTTGCTGATCTCGGGCAGGGTGTAGCCCACCGCGAGCTTGGCGGCGATCTTGGCGATGGGGAAACCGGTGGCCTTGGAGGCCAGCGCCGAAGAACGCGACACGCGCGGATTCATCTCGATCACCACCATGCGGCCGTCCTCGGGATTCACCGCGAACTGCACGTTCGATCCGCCGGTCTCGACACCCACCTCGCGCAGAATGGCGATGGCGGCATCGCGCATGCGCTGGTATTCCTTGTCGGTGAGGGTCTGCGCCGGGGCCACCGTGATGGAGTCGCCAGTGTGGATGCCCATGGGGTCGAGGTTCTCGATGGAGCACACGATCACGACGTTGTCCGCCTTGTCGCGCATCACTTCCATCTCGTATTCCTTCCAGCCCAGGATCGACTCCTCCACCAAAATCTCGGTGGTGGGCGAAAGCGCCAGACCGTTGGAGGCGATACGCTCAAACTCTTCCTCGTCATAAGCAAAGCCGCCGCCGGCGCCGCCCATGGTGAAGGCCGGGCGAATCACCAGCGGATACCCCAGATGGTCGCGGATCTTGCGGGCATCCTGCATGGAGTGGGCCACCTCGGAGACGGCCGACTCCAGGCCGATCTTGTCCATGGCGGCCTTGAAGAGTTCGCGACTCTCAGCTTTCTGGATGGCGCTGGGGGTGGCACCGATCATCTCGACGCTAAATTCGTGCAGCACGCCGCGCTCGGCAAGCTTCATAGCAGTATTGAGGGCCGTCTGACCACCCAGGGTGGGCAAAATGGCATCAGGGCGCTCAGCGGCAATGATGGCAGCCACAGCATCGGGCGTGATGGGCTCGATGTAGGTGCGATCTGCCGTTTCGGGGTCGGTCATGATGGTCGCGGGATTGGAATTGACCAAAATGACCCGATAACCCTCTTCGCGCAGCGCCTTGCAGGCCTGAGTGCCTGAGTAGTCGAACTCGCAGGCCTGACCGATGACAATCGGACCCGAGCCGATGATCAGGATGGACTGGATGTCTGTGCGCTTGGGCATTTCGTGCAGCTCTCCGGAAAGACAAAGTGGAGGCCGCCTGTCGCGATCGGGAAATCCCAGATCCGATGGCAACCCGGGCCAATTTAGTAACAAATCAGTACCGGGCGAGCCTTGTGTCCCGCAAAGCGCGGCAACCGTCAGATTAGGGCGCCAAGAACACTCGTTGCGCAGGAAACGCCGGCGCCTTCAAGAACCAGGTTCCGGCATGGACACCGGAAATCTCCAGCCGCCGACGGTTCGCTCCGGTGCGAGTCACAATCACAGCTGCACACAAAAACTGAAAACGGAGATGGAGCATTGGGGGGATCCTTTCCTCAGCGAAGAAGCGGCCATGTAACAGCCAAGCCTTCCTATGCCGAAAAAGATAACCCCCAACGTCTCAGGTCTTGCGCGCCCCGCGAAACTCGAGGGTGGGATACTTCTCCTGCATCAGGTGCATCTTGAACTCGTGACTGGGCAGGTAGACGAGGGCACCGTGGCGATCTTGAGCGCAGTCAAAGATGTTCTGTTCGCGGAAGGTATGCACATCCTCCTCGGGGCCAGTCACCCAACGCCCTTGCCAGATGGACATCGGCTCGAAGCGGCATTCGGCCTGATATTCCTCGGCCAAGCGAAACTGGATCACCTCAAACTGCAGACGTCCGACCACGCCCAAAACCTGGTGCGGACCCGAGAAGGGCTGGAAGACCTGGGCCGCCCCCTCCTGGGTGAGTTGCTCCAAACCCTTCTGAAGCTGCTTGGTGCGCTGGGGATTGGTAGAGAGGACACGGGCGAAGAACTCCGGCGAGAACTCGGGGATTCCCTCGAACTGCAGCTTCTCGCCACTGGTGAGAGTATCACCGATGGCAAAGATGCCCGGGTCGTGGATGCCCACGATGTCTCCCGAGAACGCCTCATCCACCAGCGACCTGTCTTGAGCCACGAAGGTGGTAGGACTTGCCAAGCGCACCTCGCGGCCAGTGCGCACATGGAGCACCTTCTCGCCGCGCAGGAACTTGCCGCTGCACACCCGCACGAAGGCCAGGCGATCGCGATGCTTGGGGTCCATGTTGGCCTGGATCTTAAAGATGAAGCCCGAGAACTTCTCTTCGTCCGGTTCGACCACGCGCACGTCGGAATCGCGCAGCTGCGGCGCCGGGGCGAGGTTCACGATGGCGTCCAGCAAATGCTTCACGCCGAAGTTGTAGAGGGCCGAGCCGAAGAACACCGGGGTAATTTCCTGGTCCAGGTAGCGCTTGGCGTCGAAGCTCTCGCAGGCTCCGCTGACAAGTTCCGTCAAATCGCGGAGCTTTCCCGCCTCGCGGCCGGCGATTTCGTCGAGTCTCGGGTCGTCCAGAGCAATCTTGTGGATGCCCGTGGTCCCCCTAATCTCGCCGTCGCCCTTGGCGTACTCGGCAAAGCTGTGAAAGCTCTGATCGTGGAAGGAGTAGACCCCCTTGAAGGAGACGCCCGATCCCACCGGCAGCGTCATCGGGACGACCTTGGGGCCCAGCAATTTTTCGATCTCGTCGAAAAGTTCCAGGGGATCGCGGATGTCGCGGTCGCACTTGTTGATGAAAGTGATGACCGGAGTGCGGCGCAAGCGGCACACGTCCATCAGCTTCAGGGTCTGGGGCTCGACGCCCTTGGCGCCGTCGATCAGCACCACGGCGCTATCTACCGCGGCAAGCGCACGGAAGGTGTCCTCGCAGAAATCTTCATGCCCCGGAGTGTCCACCAGGTTCATCTGGTGCCCCTCGTGCTCGAAGCTCATGACAGAACTCGTCACCGAGATGCCGCGCTGCTGCTCGATCTTCATCCAATCCGAGGTGGCTGCCCGCCGCCCCTTCTTGGCGCGCACCATGCCCGCCTCGTGGATAGCACCGCCGTACCACAGCAGCTTTTCCGTGAGGGTGGTCTTACCCGCGTCTGGGTGCGAGATGATGGCAAAGGTCCGTCGATGCGAGACGGTCTCGGTGAGTGAAGACATAGCTGCGCAAAGGTAGATCTACCTTCCCGTGCCGTCCCCCATAGTGCTCAAACCAAGCGCCAAATTCACCGCTCGGCACACTTCCGCCCAGCGTTCTCGGGGAAGTTCAGCAATAAACGGACCGAGAAGAGCATTCTCCACCGAACGAATCCACTCGGGCTTCAAGAAGGACATGGAGGGAAGTCCATCTTCCGGCCCCAGAGCAACTTCCCACGGCAAATCTCTCGGTTGCGTTGTTAACGGCACAACGGGGATCTGCGAAAAGGCATCAAGATCATTCAACGGCCCTAGGAGAAGCACAGGGCGTCTTTTATCCGGCGCATCAAAGCGAAACCATCGGAATTCACCACGCCTCATGCGGGAAAGGCGTCGTCACTATCCAAGGGGCCTTGCGAACCGTTGCCGGCCCATTCTCGCCATGCGTCAGCGGCACGGGGAAGGACCGACTCTTCATCGACAGAGAATACGAGCACCTCCAGGCGGCGGCCCGCCAGCTCTTTCGGCAAGGTCAGCGTTAAGATGTCGCTATCCTGCTGGACGATGGTTCGAAGAGCATTCATGTCTTGAATCTACACTGCTTTTTAGTGAATACGCACCACGATGCGGCGGTTCTTGGCCTGGTTCTCGGGGATGGGGTTTCCCTGGGCGTCGACGTTAGGGAACTTGGGCTTGGTGTCGGCGTAGCCGGCGGCCTTTAGGCGGTCGGCGCTGATCCCCTGCGAGATGAGGTACTTCACGATATTGGTGGCGCGCGCCACCGAGAGTTCCCAGTTGGAGGGAAACTGCAACGACTTGATGGGAGCGTTGTCGGTATGCCCCTCGATGTCGATCTTGAACTTGTAGTAGGTGATGTTCTGGATAGCCCCAACCACCTTGTCGAGGCTTGTCTTGGCCTCGGGGTTGAAGTCCGCCTTGCCCACATCATAGAAGGCCGAGCTAGAAAACTCCATCACGATGCCTTCGTTCCCAAGCGTCAGCGAGACGTTCCCGGCCTTCTTCTCAGGGGCCAGCAGGGAATCGAGGTCGTGCTTGATCTCGGCCAGCGGCGTCTTCACTTCCTTCTCCCGGCCGATCTCGGAACGCAAGCCCTTCTTCATCTGCTCGAAAAGCGACATATCCACCTTGGAGATCGAGGCAATGGCGATGAAGAAGGCCATCAAGAGCGTCACCATGTCGGCGTAGCTGATGAGCCAATCTTCCTCCACATGCTCTTCCTCCAGCTCGCGACTGCGGTAGCGGTTGCGCTGGGAGCCTAAGGCCACATCAGACTCCGGTCTTTGCGGAGTACTGACTGCTGCGATCCAGGAAGGAGTTGAGACGATCCTGGATGTAAAGGGACGGACGGCGCTCCATCAAAAGCACCAGTCCCTCCAACTGCAGATACTGTCGAAAGCGCTCGATGGAGAGGGTCTGCTTGGTCTTGGTGGAGGAGGGCAGGAAGAAGAAGCGTGCGAAGAGAAGGCCGTAAAGAGTGGCGGTAAGCGCCATGGAAAGGCCGGGGCCTAGCTTCGAAGGATCGTCGAGCTTGCTCAGCATGGTGATGAGGCCAAGCAGAGTGCCCACGAGGCCCAGGGCAGGCGTCATCGAGCCCATGGTGCTCAAGATGTTGGCCGACTGCAGGCGGCGGAAGTACGTCTCCTCGATGTTGGTCTCGCCGAAGAGCCGGATGTCCTCAATGGTGTAACCGGTGCTCGCGAGGCCGTAGATGTACTTGATGAAGTCGTCCTTGCTCTCGTGGGAAATGGCGTCCAAAGCGCGGTTGCCGTCGACCTGGACGCGCCGCGACCATTCGATAGCCTGGGCCACGTCCTTCTGCAGGCTCTTGGGGCTGATGGACTGGTGCAGGTAGATCCTGAAAAGCGCCACGAAGGCGTTCCAGACGTACTTGGCGCGAAAGCCGACGAAGGTGACGGTGATGGTACCGCCAAGCACGATGAGCAGGCTCGACTGGCTGAAGAAGATGGCGAGATTGTTCGTCTCGCGGTGCATGCTGAAAAGGATCACCCCGATGCCGAGCAGGATTCCCACGATGGAGGAAAGCGAGATCATGGCGCCTCCTTGACGGGAAGCTTCTGCAGTATGGCCGACACGCCCGGGTATTCAGGATTCAAAGCCAGTGCCGCGCGCCACTGCCGACCAGCCATGCCGTAATCCTTTTGGACCCAGGCGATACTTCCAGAGAGCGCATAACCTTCGGCGGTCGGGTGTTCTTCGAGAGAGCTTTGCGCAAGCCGCTGGGCGTCGGCATAATTGCCCTGGTAGAAAGCCTCCTGAGCCTTGCGGATAGCTCCCACCACGCGGGCCGTCACGGAATCGCGCGTCTCGGCTCGGCCGGCAGCCTCCACGATAGAGCGGGTCTCTTCCCGGCGAAAGACAGAATCCGTCCGCGACGAAGAATTATGCGAGGAACTACGTCCTTCCTCAGAAGTATTCATTCCGCGCATCGACATCGAAGCCGCGGAGGCTGGCACGGCAGCGGAAGAGGAATCGCCACGCGGCGCACGTCCGGTCATTTCCACGTAGACGTCGCTTCCCTGAAGATCCACCTGCAGCGACGCCCGAGCAGCCTGATTCCCGTATTGGACATTGAGAACCGTCGGCGGTTCCGGAGCCGCATCCGACGGCGAGGCCTGGAGCAGACCGCAGGCGCAAAGGCCGACCGTCAGCAACCGTGCCGCGATCAGAGGCTCAGAGCGTGTAGTGGAGGAAGGTGATCTCATAGCCGATCTTTTCCAGGTTGAATTTCTGGCCATCGTTGCTGATGACTCCCGTCATCTTGTTCTGATAAGGCAGCACCATCAGGCCAGCGCTGATCGAGAAGTGACGCGAGAGTTTAGAGCGATATCCGATGCGAAAGGCGCCCACGGGTTCCCGATACAGGAGCGGGATGAATTCTTCATAGCCGACATAGGTGCCTAACCAATACCCCATGTCCGGGTTCGCCTTGCGGAAGAAGACCCCGACGAGCTCCAGGTTAGCGCTTCCCATGTGGATGTCCGGATGGTACACGTCGTCGGGAATGCCGTACATGGAAAGGTGAGTGTAGCCGAAGAACATCGAGACCTGGAAGCGCTTGTCCATGGTGATGTTCTCGGTGATGGTGGCCTCCAAGGCGACATTTGAGAGAAGACTGGCGCCTGAGTAGGATTTTGAACCGTTGACAAAGGTGGCCACCGGGAACATCCGGAAAGGAACGGAAGCGCTGAAGTCAAGATCCATTGGGGTTCGATCGCCCTTGTTGGGACCGGCAGCGAAATTGTCACTCCAAACCACTTCGCCACCGCGCGCCCGGAAGATCCGCAGCGAAACCATCAAATCGCCGTCACTGGTGCGGGCGCAGCTTCCCTCAAGATAACCGTCCACGCGCAGGCGATCGGCCAGCTTGGCCAACTCGTCGAGATCGGGCGCCGTATTCGAGACGCGAAACGAAGAATCCGTCGAGATGATCCGCAGCGTCTTCAGCTCCGGCGCCGCCACCACGGTGCGTCCAGATTCGCGCAGCACCGTTTCCAGGCGCGCCTGAATTTGTCGCAGCATCCCTGGAGTAAAGTCCCGCGCCTCGGCCTTGAACTGGCACGGAGCGATGCGCTGCATGTCGCTTGGGAGATTTGCCAGGGACTTGTTCATCTGATAGGCGATCTGGCTGATCTTTCCGACGTCGGAACCGGCGGTCCCGTTGGCAATCGTCGTGGAAGGCTGCTGCACAGGGGCGGCTTGTCCAAAGAATGCCAGCAGCAAAAGCGCGATCATGCCGGCCTCCCGTTCTTGCGGAATTCCTCGCGAATGGAATGAAGCAGGCGTTTTTGTGCCGTATCGATCTCCGGCGCCGTAGCCTCCCGATGCGCCTCCATTGACGAGCGGACCATCATCTGCATGCGCTCGGGAAGCAGCGAAAGCAGCTTGGAGCGCAGGGAATCATCCATCTTCACAAGCGCCAGCGCCAACACCTCGCCATCCAATTCCTGCAAACGGTCTGAAAGGAACTTGTCGGGAAGTCCAGAAAGTTCTGGCAGCGTGATGGTGCGCTCGCGGATCTTTCGCGCCAAGTTGAGATCCATCTCCGAGATGGAGTGGATGTATTCAAACTGCTGCTCCACCGGCAATCCGTCGATCAAGGACACGATGCTGTCGACGCCGTCGGTCGAGACGAACTTCATGTTCGAGACCTCTAGCGCCTTGAGCGAGAGGCGGTCGGCGATCTCCTTGTAGACGTTGTAAGGAATCTGAGCGATATTGCCCATGCTCACGAGCAGCCGCGAACGATTGGCCGGATCCAGCCGTTGCAGGATGGAGGAGGCCTTTTCGGCCGAAAGCTGCGCCAGCGCAAAGCCCACAATGCCCATCGACTCGTCGCGCAGGATGTGCATGATCTGGCCTTCGTTTAGCTGCTCAAGGAAGCCAAAGAGGTCGTCTTCACGGCCATTGCCGCCATGCGCCGTGGCATTCTGGAACTCGCGGCGGAATTCCTTGGCCACCACGGCAAACTCTTCCATGGGCCCCGGTTCCTGAGATGCCAACTGGATTTCCAGGCCGTGGGCGTTTTCCTTGCCCAAGCTATCCTGGACCATCTGCAGGATGCGCGGATTAAGCCCGCCCACCAGCGTCCCGACGTCGCGCCACCCTTTGACGCGGTCTTTTTCCATCCAGCTCTTGAGGATCAGGCCGCACACCCGCGGCTCGCCCACGAAGCAGTTGAGCAAGTACGGGCGCAAGGCGCCTGGATCTTCCACAGGCTCGTTGGAAGGATTTGTCACCACCGTAGCCGGGGTCAGCGGCGTGGCAGCCACCAAGGCGCCAGATTCTGTCGCAGCAACCTTGGATGCGCCGCCGTCCTCGCCGTTCTTGGAGCGCAGGAAGGGCATGTGCTCGCGCAACGCCCCAGGCGAGGTGATGGCTCGGCTCAGAAGCCACACACAAAGGAGCACGAAGGAGCAGACGATGAGGAGCGGAAGCAAACTGTAGAAGCGCTCGGCCGGATCGCGCGGCACCTGCGGAAACTGAACAATCGCATGTCCTTCGCTATCCTTGCCAGCCACCGGCGGCGCCATGCCAGCAGGCAGTTGCGGCGTCCCGGTTCCGTTCAGCGGAGCAAAGTCGTCGAACTTGCGGGGCGAGAAGAGGGAACGGTCACCGCGCGGAAAGACAGCGCGCTGCACCGCCACTTCGTCACCGCGAGAGGTGTCGAGGTTGGCGGCCAGTTGCACTAAATACTGGATGAAGTCGCGGTCGCGAATGGTGTAGGAGGTGTCCACCAGAATGTCGTAGCTGATTCCCAGGATCCGCTCCGAAAGCGGCGAGGCGCGCAACGACTGCGGCTGGTAGGGAAGTCCGGGAAGAGCTGGCAGACTCCGAATCTCATCGTTTGCCACATCGCGCCCAAAGCCGTCGTCCACAGAATTCTCGTCGAGATCAATGCGAGCCCGCACGAGGAAGGTGTTCTCGGCATAGTAGCGGGAAAGCGCCGCCCGAGCCTGAGCCTCGTAGCTTTTTTCCAAGGAACGGCGAGAGTCGCCATCCCCTTGCCTAGATGCAAAAGCACTTGAGGCCAAGGCCACCAACAATGCGAGCATAGGAACCATGCGTGAAGCCATTGCAGCCATGCTACCATCTTGCCACCAGGGGAAGCAAAACAAAAGACAGGCATAGCTCCACCCGCAGGATGATTGCTATTTCAAGCGGGGTCGAACATCGAAGCCCACGCCGAACGGAACGCATCAATCGCCCGTTCGCGGGTCCAAGAACGAGCTTCCTGCTTCAAGCGCATCGACAATTGCTCCCGTCCATCGCGGCCCAGTTCAAAATGAAGGTATTCCCAGGCTTTGATCACCGCTTCAAGATCCAAAGGCACGACTAAGTGAGGATCAATCTGGCGCAGAATTTCCTTGTAGCCACATCCCTCCGAGACGATGGTGGGAATGCCGGCAGCAAGCATCTCAAGGATATTGGTACCAGACGGCTCATGCCGCGCCAAATTGAAGTAATAGCCTGCCGAAGAGGGAATCTTCTCCCAAGGCCGATCGACCCACCCTGAAATTGAAATTGTCGGATCCAGCATGGGCTCGATCGTTGCACGATAGTCTGGATGGACATTTCCAAGGAAAACGAGCTTATTTCCGAGGGAATGGCGCCGTCGAATTTCCTTAAAGGCTTCGATAAGCAGGGCTTGATTTTTATAAGCATCCAAACGCCCGACGTACAAAAAATCCACATTTTCTGGGCAATAGCGAAACGCCCCCCAAGTGGAGGTCTCTGCATAAAGATCAAAGACGGCATGCTTGGCATTGGGATACCACTGCTTGGCCAAGTCCTCCATATAAGCCGTAGGGGAAAGAAATCCGTCAACATCCTTTAGATAGGATTGAAAGATCCGACGTTTCCAATTAGGTAAGCGAGGAAAATCAAAAAACGTCTGATCACAGTTGTATAAAATAACGGCGACATTCCGACGTTCCCTGGAAGGCAAGGCAGGAAGACCACCGGTCGCCTCAACGAGATAGCAAGAAGCGCGTCCCCGCGGCGCAGGTAACGGCGTAAGTCTGGAGGCAAGATTGCGCACGATCTGAGATCTAGCCGCAGCCCAGGCAGGATAGGCTGCGCATTCATGCTCTGCAACCAGCCGAGCAAACTCAAGATGCTTGGGATGATTGCGCACCCATATGTATTGGCAATCCTTTGCGGACGGCACCATCACAGCTCATGATTCCTTGTAAAGACTACGCACGCAACCGAAAACGGCTTAAACAGCCACGGGAAATGACGCGCAATAAGCAGCCAGCCACGAGGATGATAAAAGGGCAGCAATAAGCGAATCAGACGCACCAACACCGAAAATGGCCGGCGCCCTAATAAGTCATACCAATTACCACTTTCAATCAGCTGCTGCGACTGTACTGTCAGTTGCGGAAACATGGCAACCAACTCTTGTGGTTGCGGACGGAATCCGGTATCAATCGGATCAGGATGCAATGGGTATTCATAGGGAACAGTCAGAATAAGTTTCTCACCTGGCCGGACTAAATCTTGCAAGTTTTCTGCAAACTTCTCACGCAGAGACTCTGGCACATGTTCCATGACGTTCGAACACAAGATGGCGCGATATTTAAATGGTGCCAGAATTTCGAGGCACGAAGAGTCAGAAATATCAGCGACGACATCAACTCCATCCCCGTGCTTGATGTCCACATTAATGACCTTAAGTCCCTGATTTTCTGCCCGGCCAAAGATCTTAGCTCGAATCCATGGATTCTTGGCGTCATTCGTAGCATTTACGGAAGAGCCAACATTCAATAGCGGCCAATAATGATCGCAAGCATTCGGAGCATCAATCAGAATCGAGGCAATCCAAGTCGCTTCCTGTTCAAGCATCAGCGTCTGCTCCTTGCGGCTGAGGATGCCGCACCGTTTCATTCTTTTGGTTCCGAAAAAATGACAATAGAAGTATACCGGGCAAAGAAAGTGCCACATTCGTTGCATACCCAAGTGCCATAACAGCAAGGCACGTTTCCCGTGGCAATCCAGCAACGCCATGGAAAAGCGCCATGGTCATACCTTCGCGAACCCCGAAGCCTCCCACGCTCAGAGGTGCCAAGCTGCCAAGCTGGACCAGCGGCAACAAAGCAAAGGCTGCTCCAACAGGCAAGGCCGTACAAACAGAACGGAACAGACACCATCCTGCCAGCAGCGTAAAGCCTTGGAGCAACAAAGAAAGGATGATTGCCTTACTCAAGATGAGTGGATTGCGAAGCGAGTCGTCCAAATAGGCAAAACTGTTAAACATCCGCAATTTCAATGAACTTCCCGTGTGCCACCATGCAGTATTTCGCCGCAAACGTTTCCAAGAAAGCCACGCCGGTCCGATACAGGCCAGACAGAACACCGCAAGGACAAGCGCTATTTTATTCGGCTTGAAATGCAGCAAGGGACTTGACCATAAGAATGCCCCCGTTAAAGCAAGCGTTAGCAACGCCGCAAGCCCAAGCAGACGAGCTGCCAACATTGAAAGCACCGACTTCTCAAGCAATCCTTTTTGCCGAGCCAGCAGCGCAGAACGAGCGGCATCCCCAGCCAATGACGAGGGCAGAAAGAAACTTGCAGAAATGCCTATGAGATGAATCTTGAGTAAGCGCAAAATCGACACAGACGATTCATCTAGAAGAACATGCCAACGAAAAACCTGCACCCATATTCCGGCAAATTGCAAGAGCATCGCAGCAGCAATCCAAAACAAATCAGCACGACGAATCGAATCAAGCGTGCTACGCAGAGGAGAAATCCATAGGACGAGTCCCAGCAGGGAAACTGTGATAAAAATTCTGAGGAGCTTGGTCCAGAGCCGCGTCGTCGTGTTCAATAGGTTGGCAAAGATAGATTTCTGCACTTCAAGCTACAGCGACCTGTCTAGCTCATTCCCCCCGCCAAGTTGCCAGAAGCAGCCAAGCCACAGCGATCATGACTCGCTCGCCCCTGCTTGCACTCCACACAAAGGGCGAATTGTTAGCTTAGCTTGCCATGCATTTTGAATGCTTCCCACCGGCCCGCGCCAGCGACGCTCGATGAGCCGAATCCGGCTTGAACACTGGAGCTATGACCATCCCGCCAACCCCTGGCTCGGTGGCGGCGGCGCCTATCGGGACTGGACGCTACTTCAGTCTCTCGACGAGAAGTGGAGCACCAACTACGTCGCGGCATCCTTTGAGGGCGTCGAGGAACGCAAGGCAGCTTGGCCTGGAACCGTTTGGATCGGCGGCGGCAACACCCCCGGCAGCGCGCGCTTCAATTGGATTCGCGGCATTCGCAACCATCTGCGGCAGCTTCAGCACAACGGCAACATGCCCGACCTCATCACCTCGTCGCCGTCCATATTGGCGCCCACGCCCTGCCTGCGGCACCATCTGAAGCGGACGATCCTTGTCATCCACCATCTGGTGGGCTGGAACGCTTGGCGCAACGTGGGGCCTCTGGCTCCCTTTTGCATGGCTTACGAGCAAGGCATCGTCCGCCGGGGCCTCCACTACATTGTGGTCAATCGGAAAGTCGAAGCCCGCATCCGCTTGCTGAACCCCCGGGCGCGCGTCATGCGTATTCCTAATGGGATCGATCGCACCCTTCTTGCGACGGCACGCCACCCCGCCCCCGAACCGCTGGTGGTCTTCATGGGACGGCTCGATCTCGAGATGAAGGGAATTGACCGCTTACTCGACGCTTTCACAGAAGTGCGGCGGCGCGTTCCCGGCGTTCGCCTAGAGATGGCCGGACGCGGCAGCATCTCCGACGTGAAAAATCTCGGCAGACTCATTGCAAACCATCCGGATCGCGACGCCATTTGCCTCCGACTCAACATCTCGGAAGCTCAGAAAGCCGAACTTCTCGGACGCGCCTGGGTATTCGCCACCCCCAGCCGTTTTGAAGGCTGGTGCATCGCCGCCGTCGAAGCGCAGGCTTGCCGCGTCCCCGTGGTGGCCACGACCGCCGATGGCTTCCTCGATTCCGTCCCCGACGGACAGGCAGGCATCCTCGTGCCCAACCAGGAAGGCTCTGTTCGCGCCGATCTCGCCAATGCGATCGTGACGCTGCTCAACGACGACGCGCGGCGTCACGCCATGGGCGAGGTGGCCCACGCCTGGGCCTCGCGCCACACATGGGACCAGTTGGCTCGCCAATACGAGGAGTTTCTCCTCGAAACATTGGAGATCTCGCGCCGATGAACCATCTCGTCCACTGAAGCTACGACAGCCCTGGGGGACGTCTCGAAGGTCGAGGAACTACTCGCCAGACTTCCTTGGCGGGATCGCATCCGCGTACCAATCCCGACGACAAACGCAAGGCCGTACGGCTCCGTTCCGCCATGGTCTTTTGTTCTCCCAGCCGCTTCAAAAGCTGGAGAGCTTGCGTCCATAATGTCCCACGGCCATAGCCTCGTTGGAGCTACAACAGTTTCCCAATATCCCAGTTCAACGGAAATGCTGGCATTGCAACAATTAGGAGTGCGGCCTCAAGTTAGGGATTCCGCCACGATGCGACGGTATATCTCGTCGTGCTTCTTCGCAACGACTTCCCAAGTGAATCCCGTCGCCCAAGAGCGGCCATCGGCTCCCATCCTGGCACGCAGCTCGGAATCAGAAAGCAGCTGCGTAAGCGCTCGCGCAACATTGGCAACAACATCCGCATCGCGATTTGGGACGAGAATTCCCGAACGTCCATCCCGTACGGAATCCTTGAAGCCGTCCGCATCCGTAGCGACAACCGGCAAACCACAGCATTGTGCTTCGACCGCAGCCAAGCACCATCCCTCAAACCGACTTGGCGACGCAAAGACCCAAGAACGCCCCAGCAAAGCAAGCTTCTCGGCGTTGGTAACGTTTGGCAATATCTGAGCACGCGAGGGGTCTGGCAGAGTCGCGATTCGCGCACGAAGGCCGGCTTCGGTCGCCTCGCTTGCCTTCCCAGAAAGCAGGAGCCTTGCCTGTGGGATTTTCTTTTGGACCAAAGCGAAGGCATCCAGAAGCCGATCAAGCCCTTTCATCCACACATCCAAGCGTCCAAAAAAGAGTATGGTCGGATCCGAATCGGGATTCGAAACCACAGTGCTGATGTCCTCTTCAATGGCGCTGGGACGCACGTCCACGATCGCATTGGGATTCAAGGCGTGAACCTTAGCGGCCACAGTATTGTTAACCGTGACGTAATGTCGTCCGCGGGACAAGAGTTGCCGTTCATGCCAAGCCGCGTAAAAAGCCAGTGGTCCACCCTTGTGCCAAGCATTTTGCAGTCCTACAACATGGTGGATGACAAGAAGCGTGCGAGCTGGCCAATCGAGCAGGGCTGGAACCGGCGCAAAGATGGAGGGCGAAGCAGAAAACACCACCTTGGACGGATTCTGTTGCCGCAAGGCGCGGTTGGCTGCCAGAGCATAGGAGATGCGAGAGACCCAACGGTTATTCCTATGCAATCCCAGCCAGCGAACCCGCGGCGAATCGGCCCCGTAGGCGTCACATCCGGGGAAAGCTCCACTCCAGAGTTCCACATCCCAGTCAGCCTGCAGGCGACGACCAAGCTCCCAATCCCGAACGGCCCCACCACCCGCTACCCATGGATTCCATGGGGAGTCATAACTGAGATGTATGAGTTTCGGCTTGATGGCACCCTCTACGACGTTTACCCGGTCAATTGACATGGGTCGGCAAATATAGAACAGAGCTCAAGCCAGGCATTTCTCCGTGCAGAACACGTTCGCTTGGATGGGACTGAAGGTCATTTTTTAGACTTGGTGTTTCACTTTCCCGAACTCTCCGGGGTGGTTGAGCATTGGAGGTCACAAAGTGATTGTTCGTTCAAAGGCTCCGCTTCGCCTCGGCTTAGCCGGAGGCGGAACCGATGTTGCTCCCTATAGCGAATTGTACGGAGGGCTCGTTCTCAATGCCACCATTGACCTCTACGCCCACTGCACCATTGAGGAAGGCGGAGATACCATTCGCCTGGCGGCCGCAGACCTGGATATGGAAGAAGCGTTCCCTATTGCTGCGAACATCGTTCCAGATGGTCCTCTTGCCCTTCACAAGGGCGTTTACAATCGGGTCGTGCGGGAATTCGGCATCAAGCCGCGTCCCTTCCTTCTCTCTACGCATTCCGATGCCCCTCCCGGAAGCGGCCTCGGATCATCGTCCACCATGGTCGTGGCAATCTTGAAGGCCTTTGTCGAATGGTTTTCTCTGCCACTGGGCGAATACGAGATCGCGAATCTCGCTTACGACATTGAGCGGCTCGACCTCGGACTTTCTGGAGGCAAGCAGGACCAATATGCGGCGGCTTTCGGCGGCTTCAACTTCATGGAGTTCCAAAAGAACGACACCGTGATCGTCAACCCCCTGCGCGTCAAGCGCTGGATCGTGGACGAGCTCGAAGCTTGCATGCTGCTCTACTACACCGGCGTCTCCCGCTCCTCGGCCAAGATTATCGAGGAACAAAAGCACAACGCATCTACCGGCAACGTCATCGCCGTCGAGGCCATGCATGAGATCAAGGCCGGCGCTCAAGACATGAAGGCAGCCATCCTGCGAGGCGACATCAGCACCTTCGCTTCGATCCTGGGACGCAGTTGGACCAGCAAGAAGCGAATGGCCACATCCATCTCCAACGACTCCATAGAGCACGTGTTCGAAGTCGCCATTTCCGCCGGAGCCCAAGTGGGCAAAGTCTCCGGCGCCGGAGGAGGAGGCTTTGCCATGTTTGTCGTCGATCCCGTCAAACGCGTCTCAGTCGTTCGTGCGCTGAATGCGCTCGGTGGCAAGGTCGTGGAATTCAATTTCACGGAAGGCGGGTGCCACGGCTGGAAGATCGGCTCGGACGCATTCAGATCACGCACGGGAGGCGAACTATGATCGAGAGCATTCGCGGACAAATTTCAGAATCTATCGCCACCAAGCAGAGGATCCTTGAAGACGACGCCTTCCTTGAGAATCTGCAGCGTTCCGCGCAACTCCTCATAGAGGCGTATCGCGCCGGGAAGAAGACGCTTCTTGCTGGAAATGGAGGCAGTGCAGCCGATGCCCAGCACATCGCCGGAGAATTCGTGAGTCGGTTCTGCTTCGATCGTCCTGGATTGCCTTCGATCGCACTCACCACCGACACCTCCATCCTGACGGCCATTGGCAACGACTACGGCTACGCCAAGCTCTTCGCCCGCCAAGTGCAGACACAAGGCGCTGCAGGAGATGTTTTCATTGGAATCTCCACGTCGGGGACTTCCCCCAACATCGTCGAGGCTCTTTCCGTCTGCAAGGACAAGGGAATCGCCACCATCGGATTTGCTGGCCAGGACGGCGGAGCCATGGCCGACCTTTGCGACATCTGCCTGCGCGTGCCATCCAAGCAGACCCCTCGGATCCAAGAATCCCACATTCTGATCGGCCACATATTATGCTGCCTCGTGGAGGAGGCAATCTTCGGACATTTGAAGGCCACGGCCTGATGGAAGCTGTGGTCCTTGCCGGCGGCATGGGAACGCGGCTGCGCAGTGTAGTCAGCGACATTCCCAAGCCGATGGCTCCTGTCGCGGGAAAACCCTTCCTCGAGTACATCTTGACTTGGCTTTCTTCCAGTGGGGTGGTGCGTGTCGTACTCTCGGTCGGCTACAAATGGGAATGCATCCGCGACCATTTCGGCTCTCGATTTGGCGGCATGGAGATTGACTACAGCGTAGAGGACCATCCGCTGGGAACCGGTGGCGCGGTGGCCCTGGCCATATCGCACACCAATGAGCACACCATCCTGGTCGTCAACGGGGATACGTCCTTCCCCATTTCCCTGAGCGAACTGGTGGCGCACCACGGCAAGGCTCGCGGGGCGACACTGGCCCTTAAGCGCATGGAAAACTTCGATCGCTACGGAACTGTAGTACTTGAAGGAGATAACATTGTTGCCTTCCAGGAAAAGGCACCGCGAAAAAGCGGCCTCATCAATGCTGGAATCTACGCCCTGGACCGCAACTTTTTTTCTGGTCGCGGACTTGCCGATCGTTTTTCACTCGAACAGGATGTGCTGGAAAAGGAAGCCGGACAAGGACGACTCTTTGGCGCCGTCTTTGATGCCCCCTTCCTAGATATCGGCATTCCTGAAGATTACGCCCGAGCCTCGGAGTTTCTTTGCTGAAGAAGGCGTTGTTTCTCGACCGGGACGGAGTGGTCAACGTCGAAAAGCACTACGTCTACCGCCCTCAGGATTTTGAATTCATGGGGGGCATCTTTGAACTCTGCCTGGACTACCAGAGAACCGGGCACGAAATCGTGGTGATCACCAATCAGGCAGGAATCGCTCGCGGGTTCTATAGCGAAGACGATTTTTGCCGTCTCACAGAATGGATGTCAGCCCGCTTCCTGGATCACGGTGTACGTCTTGCCGGAGTCTACCATTGCCCGCATCATCCCGACTTCACCGGACCGTGCAAGTGCCGCAAGCCGGCTCCTGGCATGATCCTGAGCGCACGCGACGGACTTGGACTTGATCTAGCTGCTAGCACCTTGCTTGGGGACAAGCAAAGCGATCTTGAAGCAGGCGCGCGCGCTGGTGTCGGACACTTGGGACTCGTGCGCGGCCACCGCCACATAGAATCCGTCGAGTTTCAAGAGCCGCGAACAGCTCCAACAATACATTAAACGCTATACCCGTTCTTCGGCCGGAATCACGAAGGCCTTCCAGGCCAAGACGCCGACGCTGCTGCCCATCAGTCCAACGAGCATTCCCAGCGCCACGATGAGCGCGCGCTTGGGCTTACTCTTGTGGTAGGGGTAATCGGCTGGATCCAAGACCACCGTCGGCGGCACCGCCTTCTCGCGCTCCAGCCGCTGCTGCTCGACGGCATTTCTCGCCAGCAAGTACTTCTGCTGCCGGACCTGTAGCTCAGTGTTCATGCGGGAAACGTCGAGCTGCTGCCCCGGAAGCGAAATGGAGCGGTTGGCATCCTGATAGCCGGCCAAGTGCCGGGACATGGCGTCCCATTCCTGCTTGGCGTTCATCGAAGCATCTTCCAGATGCGAGAGGATGATGTCGGAGCGCTCGGTCCTGACGCGCCGAATCTCGTCCTGCCCCAGATCCACCACGGCATTGGCCATCTGCTGCGCCAACCACGGCTGCCCCGCCGAGACCTTCACCTCCAGGATGCCGCCATCGCCCGTGCCTTGAGGAGCCACTTCGATGGCCTTGGAAAGCCCCTTCACCACCCCATCCAGAGCGCCAGGCTTAGAGGTATCCACCTTCATGGCCCGGAACAGCGGCACCGTGCGACCACGGCCACTGTCGCTCCAGTCGCGCACCGGTGAAAGCAGCAGCTTGTGAAGCACCGTGCGCGAGGTCATCAGTCCCTGATAGAGATCCAGATCTGCCGTACCGCCAGAGCCCTTTTTCCCCAAAAGCGCCGCCGCCGCGCCCAGCGAACTGGTCTGGCTGGTCTCGGTGGGAATCAAGAGCACCGTACTTTCGTAGACCTTGGGCGCAACCATCGCATAGGCCACAGCGATCGCTGTGGTCACAATGGTCGCCAGAATGATGATTAGGCGTTTTTGCCACAGCGCGAGGAACAGTTCGCGCAGATCAATCTCGTCATCGGCAACGGGACGTGTTTCGGAGGATTCGGGAGCATTCATCGTGTTGGAAAGATAAAGATGTCTCCAAAGCAAACGGCTACCTTTCCGGCATCATGTCTGAGACTGCATCGAATCCTTCGACCGACCCATCCAACCTGACCGACCAGGAGCTAGCGCGGCGCGAAAACCTGCGCCGCATCCGCGATCTGGGTGTCAATCCTTACCCCTACCGCTTCGCCTTCACCCACCATGCCGCTGAATTGCGCTTGTTGGGAGAAGGCAAGGAAAGCGCCGACCTCAAGGCTCTTGGCGACTTCGCGGTGGCAGGCCGCATCGTGGCCTTTCGCAGCTCCGGAAAAACAGCCTTCCTGAACATCCAGGACGACCATGAGCGTATCCAGGTCTATCTGCGCCGTGACGACGAACTGCATGAAAATGCCGTCACCGCCGCAGGTCAGGGCGAGGCCGTCTGGCCGGTGATCAAGAGCCTAGACCTAGGCGACTACATCGGTGTGCGCGGGCGTCTCATGCGCACCCGCACGGGGGAACTCACGCTGCAGGCCCTTGGGCCCCAAGGCGTCGAGCTGCTCTCCAAGTCCATCAAGCCGCTGCCCTTCCCCAAGGTCGAGGAGACCAAGGACGAGACAGGCAAGGTGATCAGTCGCAAGACCTTCCAGAGCTCGCTCTTCACCGACATCGAGACCCGCTACCGCCAGCGCTACGCCGACCTTGCCGTGAATCCCGAGGTAGCCAACGTCTTCCGGCTGCGCACCGCCATGACCCAGGAAGTGCGCGCCTACCTCTTGGAGCAGTCCTTCCTGGAAGTCGAGACGCCCACCCTGCAGGCCATCTACGGCGGCGCCTCGGCACGTCCCTTCGTGACTCACCACAACGCCCTCGATATCCCGCTCTACCTGCGCATCTCCAACGAGCTCTACCTCAAGCGCCTCATCTGCGGCGGCTTCGACCGGGTCTTCGAGTTCGTGAAGGACTTCCGCAACGAAGGCATCGACCGCACCCACAATCCTGAGTTCACTCAGGTGGAGTTCTACCAGGCCTACGCCGACTACCACGACATGATGGACCACTTCGAGGCCATCTACCAGCGGGCGGCCAAGGCGGTACTCAAGCTCAAAGCCAAGCGCTCGGCGCTTTCCCGCGGCATCACGTCCGAGACCCTGGTCAAGGAAATTGCCGCCATTGAGGCCGGCGATGTGCCGCTCGTCTATCAAGGCCGGGAGCTGACCACCTTCTTCGGCAAGTGGGAACGCCTGCCGGTCAAGACCGCCCTGAAGCGCAAGGGCTTCGACATCGACGCTCTCTCTGACGCAGACATCAAGGCCGCCATTACCAAGAACCATTGGGAAATGGACGGCACCTACAGCCGCGGCCGCGCCATGATGCTCGCTTTCGAGGAACTCTGCGAAGACGAACTCTGGGAGCCAACCTTCGTGATGGACCACCCGGTGGAATCGACGCCGCTCTGCAAGGTGCATCGCGACGACCCGACCCTGATCGAGCGCTTCGAGCCGGCCATCGCCGGCATGGAAGCGGGCAATTCCTACTCCGAACTCAACGATCCCATCGTACAGCGGCGCCTCCTGGAGGAGCAAGTCGAGCGCGGTCGCGGCGGCGAGGACGAGACGCATCCGCTGGATGACGACTTCCTGCGCGCCATGGAATACGGCATGCCTCCGATGGGCGGCGTGGGCATCGGCATCGACCGCATGGCGATGATCCTCACCGATCAGGCATCCGTTCGCGACGTGCTGCTCTTCCCGCTGCAGCGACCAGAATAGGGCGCCTCCCGTCCGTCCCGATGCCGGGAACGGACGGGACCGGGCTGCCTGCCGGGCCCTCCCACCCATCCCCGTTTGTAGGGGCGAGGCATGCCTCGCCCCTACGTCGGCGTAAGGGTGAGGGCCCCGGGCAAAGCCGGCATCCCTGGCGCAAGACCAAACAAAAAGCCCCCGGAATCTGTGATTCCGGGGGCTTCAACGTTCTAGACCAGATCAGGCCTGGCGGACGCGGGCCTCAGTACGTGGCAGAGCCTTGGGGGCTTCCTTGCCGGCCTGGCCGCGACGGCGCACCCACCATACCACGATAGGCGAGGAGATGGCGATCGAGGAGTAGGTGCCAACGGCAATACCAAAGACCAGCGCCAGCGAGAAGTGGCGCAGCGTCGGGCCGCCCAAGATCCACAGCGAGAGAGCCGCAATCATGGTGGCCACCGAGGTCATCACGGTACGCGAAAGCGTCTCGTTGATGGAGTTGTTCACCAAGACATCGAAGTCCTCCTTGCGATACTTGCCGGCATCCTCGCGGATGCGGTCAAAGATCACGATGGAGTCATTCAAGGAGTAGCCGATCAGGGTCAGAAGGGCCGCGATCACGTTCATATCGACCTCAAGCCCCAGTATAATGAAGAGGCCGAGGGTCATGATCGAGTCGTGAAGAAGAGTCAGGACGCCTGCGATGCCGTAGCCCAGGCCGTTCTTGCCAAAGCGGAACCACACGTAGACGATGATGACGGCAAGCGAAAGGAGCGAAGCGAGGAAAGCATCGCGACGCAGCTCCGAACCGATCTTAGGCCCAATGGTTTCGGTACCGAGGATCTTGACGGCCGGGTAATCCTTGCCGAGCACCTCGCTGACGACCTTGTGGGAATAAACCGTAGCTTCCTGAGCCTTGTCGCCTTCCAAGGCGCTCGTCTTGAAGCCAATCTGATACGTTGTCGGCTGACCATTTCCCGAACTCAGGGTCTTGACGTTCACGCCCTTGAGACCGCCCTGCTCCAAGGCCGCGATCATCTGGTTGGGATCCATCTTGCCGCGATAGTCCACTGTCAGATCGACACCGCCAGTGAAATCGGTGCCCCAGTTGATGCCCATGCGGCTGTCGCGCCCCTTCGGGATGAACAGCGAGATGAGAATGAGAACCACGACGGCACCCGAGGCGATACCGATCTTGCGGGCATTGCCAAGGATGTTGAGCTTGGCGTTCTCGAAGTAGGTGATCGAGTGACCGATGGAGATCGTCTTGCGTTCCTTCTTGGAAAGCCAGATGTCAAAGACGATGCGAGTGCAGAAGACTGCCGTGATCAGCGAAACCAAGCAAGCAATGGTCAGCGTCAGACCAAAGCCCTTGATGGGGCCGGTGCCGAGCTCGTAAAGCACGAAGGCCGTCAGAACGTTGGTAAAGTGACCGTCGAAGATGGAGGCAAAGGCCCGCTTGTAACCGATATCGATCGCCACCTTGACGGCCTTGCCGTGGCGCAGTTCCTCGCGGATGCGCTCGTAGATCAGCACGTTGGCGTCCACAGCCATGCCCAAGGCCAACACCAAGCCGGCGATACCGGGCAGCGTCAGCGTAGAATGGAAGCCCGCCATGATGGCCATGGTGACGATGCCGTTCAGGATCAAAGCGCCGTTAGCAATACCGCCCACGCCGTGATAGAAGATGAACATGAAGGCCATGACAGCCAGAATGCCGATAATCGCAGCGAAGATACCCTTGCTGATGTTCTCAGCACCCAGCGAAGCGCCCACCGAGCGCTCTTCCACAATGCGCATGGGAGCAGGAAGAGCACCAGCGCGCAGCACGATAGCCAGCTGACGCGCTTCGTCGATGCCCTGCATGCCGGTGATGGATGCCGTACCGCCAGTGATGCGGCCCTGGATGACCGGGGCGCTGTAAACGGAGCCGTCTAGCACAATAGCCAACTGGCGACCGATGTTGGCACCGGTAATGCGAGCAAATTCCTTAGGACCGCGCCCCTTGAGCTTCAAGGTAACCTCGGCATCGCCGCCCTTCATGCCGCCCTGGCCAAGCTCAGGAATAGCATCGGCAACGATATCGCCCTTCATCTCAGCGCGGCGCTTGACCACGAAGAGGGTGCGAATCTTCTTGCCGCCCCCGACATCGACGCCATGGCGTCCCCACAGCAGATCGGATTCCACCGCGCGCAAGGCACCCTGGACGTCCGGACGCTTCAGGATGGCATCGACGGCAGCCATGTTGCCTTCTTCGACGCCCATAGTATTGCCGCGCAGCGGGACCAGGTAGGAGTAGAAGGCGCGCGCCTTGTAGTCCTTGGAGGTAGCCTTCTTAACGGTGTCAGCAGCTGCTACGTGCTTTTCGCTGCTCGCCGTAAAGAGGGTGCGAGCGGCTTCGGCAGCACTGTCGCGGCGCGCCTTGTTGGTGTCTTGGGCAAGCGAAGCCGAGTCAGGCTTGAGCGAATCCTTGACGGCATTCTTCTTGAGAGTGTCGCTGGCGCCACGGGAAACCACCGCTTCGATGCGATCCAAGGTCGTCTTGATGTCGGCCTCTTCGCGCACCAGCTTGAATTCGAGCTGCGCGGTGCTGGAGAGAAGCTCCTTGGCCTGTTCCGGATTCACGCCGGCCAGTTCCACCACCAAGCGGCTGTCGCCGCTCTTGCGTACATCGGGTTCCGACACGCCGAACTGGTCAATGCGGTTGCGGACCACTTCTAGCGAGCGGTCGGCGGCGTCCTTGGACTCTTCGGGCTTGAGACCGGTCTTGTCCACTTCCAGGACCAAGTGGGTTCCACCTTGGAGGTCAAGGCCCAATTTGATGGCCTTGGAGGCGATATCAGGATGGGCGGCGTCGAACTTGACGCGTTCCGCAAGGCTAAGGCCCATGGTGCGGAACGTGGGGACGAGGGTCCACAAGGCCACGAGGACCGCGGCCACAACCAGAAGGATTCGAGAGGTGTGCTGCTTGTTCATTCCGACCTTTTTAAGACAAAGGCATAATACGCCCGACACACGTCGGGCGATCCGCGCAAAAGTAGGCTCCCTGAGCACTTATGGCAATGTGTCTCAAAGCCACAAGCCGCCTATCCTTGCCCTTCCCACCGCACCATGGTAGCATGAGAGAGACTGTTGGAGGCGTGACCATCGAACTTGAGAACCTGCGATCCCAAGGACCGCAAACGACATCTTTCCGATTCTGGAGCGCTCTTGCCGTGCATTTCCACGAGGCAGCCCTGCTCCTGGATCGCGAAGGAACGGTCCTATGGATGAGTCCGGCCGTGGAAACGGTTTTGGGTTGCGGCCCCTTCGGTCTCGTCGGGATCGCCTTCGCAACGCTTCTCTATCCCGAAGACGCCGCCGTCACCATGGAAATCTTTGGCAACGTCGCGAACCATCCCAATTTGTCGCTTGCCTGCGATTTTCGTCTGCGCGACGACCAATCGCAATGGCTGGACATGGAAGGCCACTTCGCCAATCTCCAGGAGATCCCAGAGGTCGGCGGCGTGGTTGTGACGTTCCAGAACGTGACCCGTCACAAGCGCGCCGAGTACGCCTTGCAGGAAGCCGAGGCGAAATACCACCTGATCTTCGACAATGCCCTGGAAGGCATCTTCCAGAGCACTCCCGAAGGGCGTTACCTGTCGGTCAATCCGTCGCTAGCGCGCATCTACGGCTACGACTACCCTCAGGAAATGATCGACGACATCCAGGACATCGCTTCGCAAGTCTACCTGGCCCCCAAGCGGCGCGAACTCTTTCTGCGGCTGATGGAGTTTTCTAATACTCTCACGGCGTTCGAGTCGGAGGTCCGCCGCAAGGACGGAAAGGCGCTTTGGATTTCGGAAAGCGTGCGCGCCGTGCGCGATTTGGGGGGGAAGATCCTCTACTTCGAGGGCACGGTAGAGGACATCACCAAGCGCCGCCAAACCGAAGAGGCTCTGCGGGAAAGCGAAGAGCGCTACGCCCTCGCCGCCGGCGGCATGAATGGCGGTCTCTGGGACTGGAACCTCCAGACCGGCAAGGTCTATTACTCGCCTCGTTGGAAAGAGCTCACGGGAGCCGCCGATCAGATCGGCGACACGCCCGAGGAGTGGTGGATCCGCATCTTTCCGCGCGACCGCGAAGCTGTCGATACCGAATTGCAGGCCTGCCTGCAAGGCGCTTCAGAGCGCTTTAAAGTGGAATTTCGCCTGCGCCAAGCTGACGGCACCTTCCGCTGGGTCCAAGTGAGCGGCATGGCTCAAACAACGGCCCCTGGTGCGCCTCCGGTGCGCATCGCCGGGTCCATGGTGGACATCTCGGCCCGCAAGCTTGCCGAAGAACAGCTCCAACAAGGCGCCCTCTACGACGCCCTGACGGGACTTCCCAATCGAGCGCTCTTCATGGATCGTCTGCGACGAGCCTTGAAGCGCCGCGGCAACCACTTGGTCGCAGTGCTCTTCATTGACTTGGATCGTTTCAAGCTCGTGAACGACAGCTACGGCCACGAGACCGGTGACAAGGTGCTGCACCACATTGCCATGCGGCTGGAGCACGATGCGGGCCTGCGCGACACCATCGCCCGTTTTTCCGGGGACGAATTCGGCGTCCTCTTGGACAGCCTCTCCGATATTGCCGACGCCACCCGCACGGCTGAGCACGTACGCAAGGTGCTGCTCGAGCCTCTCGAAGTGGACGGCAACTCCCACGTCTTCAATGCCAGCGTCGGCATCGCCTTCTCGAAGGCCGGGGCGGAATCCCCGGAAGACCTGCTGCGCGACGCCGAGACGGCCATGTACCGCGCCAAGTCGCTAGGCAAGGCCCAGCATATCCTGTTTGATCAGGCCATGCACGAGTACACCATCAAGCGTCTGCAACTGGAAAACGACCTACGCAAGGCCATCGAACGCCAGGAATTCCGCGTCTTCTACCAGCCCATTGTGCACCTCTCCAATCAGCGACTGCACGGCTTCGAGGCCCTGGTGCGCTGGATGCACCCCGAGCGGGGCTTGGTCTCCCCCACCACCTTCATTCCGCTGGCCGAAGAGACGGGCCTCATCTGCGAGATCGGAGCATGGGTGTTGCGGGAAGCCTGCCGCCAAGTGGCCGATTGGAACAACCGGCTTTCGGACGCCTTCGGACCTCTGCAGGTGAGCGTGAACCTCTCCGGCCGCCAGTTTGCCCAAGACGACCTGGAAGCGCAGATCACCGACAGCCTTCAGCAAAGCGGCTTATCGCCCGACTGCCTGAAGCTCGAGATCACCGAATCGGTGCTGATGGAAAATTCCGACGCTGCCACCGGCATCATGGCGCGACTGCGGGACATGGGCATGCGCATCTCGATCGACGACTTCGGCACCGGCTACTCGTCGCTTTCCTACCTGCACCAGTTCCCGGCCCAGACGCTCAAGATCGACCAGTCCTTCGTCAGCCGCCTGGGCTCCGAGGATAGTCAGTTGGCCATCGTGCAGGCGGTGCTCTCGCTAGCGCACGTCATGGGCATGGATGTGGTGGCCGAAGGCATCGAAACGCCCACCCACCTCGAGATTTTGCGCGACTTGGGGTGCGAGTTCGGGCAAGGCTATCTCTTTGCAAAGCCCCTGCCGGCTGCAGAAATTGAAGAGATGCTGGTGCGCGAGGGTACCCGCCACACCTAAATAAAGCAGCGGCCAACCCTTAATGGGGCTGGCCGACACGCACACGACAAACACCGCTCCAAAGCGAGCGGCCGATCGCGTTACTTCTTCTTGGCAGGAGCCTTCTTGGCAGCAACCTTAGCGGGAGCGGCCTTGGCAGGAGCCTTGGCGGGAGCGGCCTTCTTGGCAGCAGCGGCCTTGGACTTGTTGAATTCGTCCTTCAGGGCCTTACCAGCCTTGAAGCCGATCGCCTTGGAAGCGGCGATCTTGATCTTCTCGCCGGTGGCGGGGTTCACGCCGGTGCGCGCCTTGCGCTCCTTGATCTCGAAGGAACCGAAACCGATGATTTGCACCACCTTGTCCTTCTTGAGACCTTCCTTGATGGCTTCGAGAACGGCGTTCACGGCCTTCTCGGTAGCGGCCTTGCTTTCAATGCCGGCGATTTCCTGAACCTTCGCGACCAGATCGGCTTTATTGCCCATTGTCTTCCTCGTTGGCTTTTCGTGGAAAGGGAACGCCCGCGAAAATCGCGGCGCGGTGCGAATAACATATCTCCCTGGAAAGCCGTATGCAATGGGACTTTGAGACTTTTGTGGAGCTGCAAGCCCGTATTCATGGGCTTTCGGGCCAGTCGAGCGTCGCGCGGCGGCATGGCAGCGAAAGTCGCGAAGAATTCGGCAAGAAATCCCGAAGCGTTTCCCCCAGAGAGATACCTTGGAACATCTCTTTTCAGATCACCATTGCCGAGGAGCACTAATGCCCGAGCGCACGTCGAACGTCGCCATCTACTGGGACTTCGAGAACATCCAAGCAAGCCTCGTTGAGAAGAAGAGCGGCCCCGGCGGCTACGGGCGCACCAAGTTCCAGCCCCAGGAGCTCCTGATCGACGTCGACAGCGTCATGGAATACGCCGCCACCTTCGGCGTTGTCTCGATCAACCGCGCCTACTGCAACTGGCAGTGGTATGGCAAGTACCGCGAGACGCTCCTGCGCGGCGGCCTGGAACTCATCCAGCTCTTTCCGCCGGGAGCCTCGGCCAAAAACGGCGGCGACATCAAGCTGGCGCTGGACTGCACCGAGGACCTGCTGCGCTTTCCCCACATCGACATCGTGGTGATCGTGGGCGGCGACAGCGACTACCTGCCACTGGCCCAGAAGGTGAAAGCCATGGGCAAGATGCTGGTGGGCATCGGCACCGAAGCCAATACCAACCGCCACTGGGCCCGCAGTTGCCACGAGTTCAAGTTCTACGAGGCCCTGATCCTGGACGACGAGCCGCGCTCCGAAACGACCGCGACAACAACCACGGCGCCGGCCTCTGCGGCCGCCGTAGAGGCGCGTCCCGACCAGCTCGTGGCCACCGACCCCGAAGAACTCTTGCGACGCGCCATTCGTCGCCTCTCGGGAGCCTCGGGAGATGCCTGGGTGCTCAAGGGATCGATCCGCCCCATGCTTAAACGGCTGGACCCCACCTTTGAAGAAGAGCGTCACGGAGCGAGGAGCTTCTCGGGTTTTATCCGCAGGTTTGAGCACCTGCTGGAGATCCGCGCCGGCAGGAACGACCAAGAAATTCGCCTGCGCGGACCGGGAGAGATCTTGCCTGAAAAGCCACGCGAGGAGCGTAGCGAACGCGGTGGCGAACGGCGCGACCGGAGAGACGACCGACGCGAACGGCGCGAGCGAATCGGCCCGGATCGTCCGCTGGACGTACTGATAAAGGGCCCAGAAGCAGAAACGCCGCGTCCTGAAGCAGCTCCAGCTGAGCCAGCCCCGGCAGCTCCTGTGCCTGAAGTCGCGACTACGGCTCCTTCGGAAGCCACGACTCCGGCACCGCAGTCCAAAGCGGGAGAAAAAGCCCCCGCACCGGAAGCCGCCGCCCTGACAGAAACTGTCAAAACCGCCAAGCGTCCGACCCGCAGCCGCAAGCCGCGCGCCGCAGCCAAAACGCCGGCAACCGCCAAGCCCAAGGAACCCAAAGCCGAGGCGCCCGCAAAAGCGACTGTCGAGCACAAGCCGCGCAGTCGCAGCCGCAAGCCAAGCCAGCCAAAAGCATGACGGCGCTCAAGGTCCGCCGCATTGAAGAGGCGAAACGCTTGTGCGACATTCCCAACATCGGCCCAAGCATGGCCGATGACCTCAAGTCCTTGGGCATTGTCCATCCACGCGACCTCGCCAGCCAGGACGCCTTTGCGCTCTACAAGCGTCTGTGCAAGCAGACGCGGAGCCGTCAGGATCCTTGCGTACTGGACACCTTTCTGGCAGCCGTAGATTTCGCCAAGGGAGCCCCGGCGCGTCCTTGGTGGGACTACACGGCAACCCGAAAGCGCGACTTCCCCGACGTGTGAGCGCTAGGCGCTGCGGCGCACGACCAGCGAAGGCTCGAAGCGCAGGTGGCGCGGAGTCTTCGGGGCCGGAGCCTCCAGCAGCGAAAAGCACAGTTCGACCGCGGCGCGGCCCATGCGAGAAAGCGGCTGCGCCACGGTGGTGAGGGGAGGCGTTGCCAGAGAAGCGACCAACTGGTCGTCGTATCCGATCACGCGCACCTCCTGGGGCACATTCACTCCGAGCGTTTCCAATCCTGCGAGCAGCCCTGCGGCAACGAGGTCTCCGGCGGCGCAGAAGATGCCATCCCAGCCCTCCCGCGCGACGGTTTGAGCAAGCGCCTGCCCGGCCTCGAAGCGGAAGCACTCCACCACAAGGTGCCCGGCCTTGAGCCCTGCTTGCGTACACAGTTCCCGAAAGACACCCAGACGGTCGGGATCGCAACGAGGGCGTTCTTCCTGGGAAGACACCGACGTCACGATAGCCGGACGCCGGCAGCCTCCTTTCAAGAGGCGTTGGACGGCAAGGCGAGTTCCCAAGCGACCGTCTCCGCGCACGCAGCTCGTGTCTTCAATTCGTTCGTCAAAGAGAACTAGGGGCCTTCCGGCGCGGGCATAGGCTTTTCGCACCGCAAGCGGCGGAGGATCGCACAAGCAGATCGCGGCATCGGCGCGGTTTCCCCGCAACAGCCGATCCCAGATGGACTGGGCCCGTTCGGGATTGCCAGCCGTGCTGTACTGCACCAGTTCGTAGTCGGGATGGCTTGCCGTCATTTCTTCCTCGATGCCCCGCAGCAGCTCCGACTCGTAGGCTGCCGAAAAGGCAGGCGACACGAGGGCAATGGTCGCGGTCCGACCGCTCGCAAGACTGCGCGCAGTCGCGTTGGGCACATATCCTAGGCGCGCCGCCACCGCCTGGACGCGTTCGCGGGTGGCAGCACGAATGCGCGGATCCCCTCGCAGGGCCCACGAAACGGTGGTGTGGGAGACCCCGGCCTCGCGCGCCACGTCGTATAGGGTCACGCCGCTCACTAGGCCTGCGCGTGCTCCTGCGCCCGGGTCAGCACGCCACTCTTGCCGTCGGTGGCAAAGACCGGCACGAGGGCGCCGGGAAGGACGCTTTCTACGGCACCAGGAGCCTGGGGGCCGCCGAGATCGGTTCGCAGCCATCCCGGATCGAGCAGATTCATGGTCACGCCAGTTCCCAAGAGTTTGGGGGCGGTATCGAGGACGTACTTGTCCAAAGCAGCCTTGGAGCAGGCGTAGGCCTGGAGCTCGGGCTCGTCCCGAATACCCGAGGTCACGTTCACCACTCGCCCCCAGCCACGCTGGAGCATGGAGGGCAGAAGCGCGTTGGCAAGAAGGATGGGCGCAATCACGTTGACTTGGAAACTGCGCTCGTACTCCTCCGGGACCGCCTCCAGCCATTGCGTGTGGTAAGCCGTCATAAGGCCTGCATTGTTGTAAAGGATATCGATCCCACCGGAGACCTCTTGCGCTTGGCGGGCGAGCTCCCGAACCGCCGAGGCCTCTTCAAGGCGAGCCTCCAAAGCGACAGCCATCCCGCCTTCGGCGAGGATCTCGGCCTCGACACGCTCGGTGTGCTCTTGGGAGCGGCTGTGCAGCACCAAGTTGCACCCTTCGCGAGAGAGGGCCAGGGCGATCTGGCGCCCCACGCCGCGACTGGCGCCGGTGACCAAGGCCCATTTTCCGGCAAGGGGGCCATGCTTGGGGAGGGAAGTGGAGGTCATGCGTTTTCTTTCTGCGTCCCCTCGGACGCCTGGATTAGGTATCGAATGATTCTATTTTAGCGCTAAAATAGATCCTTTGGAGAGTTCTGCATAGAAAATGCGAACCCGCAGCGCTCCCGAGAAAAGGTCGGCAGGAAAAGCCGCCGGCACCTGAGCCGCGCCAGGGATGCCGGCCGCAAGGCCCAAGACCCCGGCGAAGCCGAGGCTTGGCAGGCAGCCCGGCCCATCGGCCCAAGAATGCGCTTCCGACACGGGGCCGATGGGGGGCGCCCAGATACGAATTTGCTCGTCTTGCAATAAAGTGCTGCCGATTCCGTCTGCTGGAAAAGGGAAGGGATGAAGGGCCGGAAGGTTTCCGGAACGCATCCGCGGAGGGCACGGCAGTGCAGGGAAAGACAGACCGGATCATCGAAGTGAGCCATTTCTCCAAGACGTACGGAGACTTCACGGCGGTGGACGACATCTCGTTTAGCGTGGAGCGTGGGACAATTTTTGCCTTTCTCGGGCCCAACGGCGCCGGGAAAAGTACGACCATCAGCACGCTGTGCACGATCCAGGAAAAGACCTCGGGAGAGCTCTTCATCGACGGACACGAAGTGTCCCGCCAGCAGGACCTGGTGCGCCGCGACATCGGGATTGTGTTCCAGGAATCCACCCTGGACGCGAAGCTTACGGTGGCAGAAAACCTCCAGCTCCATTGCGAGTTCTACAAGGTGCCCAAGCAGGAAGTCGCAAGCCGAATCAGCTTCGGACTCGATCTCGTGGACCTTTCGGACTGGGCCGACGCTCCCGTCGAGAGCCTTTCGGGAGGCATGAAGCGCCGAGCCGAGATCGCGCGCAGCCTGGTGCATTTCCCGAAGGTCCTGTTTCTCGACGAGCCGACCACCGGCCTCGACCCACAAACCCGCTTGAACGTGTGGGAATACCTGCAGCGGCTCCAGAAGGAAAAGGGGATCACGATCTTCCTGACGACCCATTACATGGACGAGGCCGAGATCTGCGACAAGGTGGCGGTGATTGACCACGGAAAGATCGTCGCCCACGACACTCCCTACGAGCTCAAGAAGCGCCACACCTCGACAGTCGTCGACCTTTCCATGACCGCTCCCGAAAGCCTCCTGCACTATCTCGGGGAACGCGCCTTGGAATACGAGTTCGTCGGCTCGCAGATTCGCGTGCGCGTCTCGGGAAGCGCCGAGGCTTTGGAGATCGTCACGCGATTTCGATCCTCCATCGAGGACGTCGAGATCCGCAAGGGAACGCTTGACGACGTCTTCATCGCCCTCACGGGCAAGGAGATCCGGAAATGATCCGCCCCATCGTCGCCATCGTGCGCAGGAACTTGATCAAGTTCACCCGGGACCGGATGCGCCTCATCCTGTCGCTGCTCATGTCGGGGATCTTCCTCTTCATCTTCTCCTTCGTGACCAAGTCGGCGGCGGCCGGCCTGGAACATCCGATGAACTACCTGATTTCCGGGATCGTCATCATGACGGTGTTCCAGACCGCGCTCAACAATTCCATGGGAATCCTCGAAGACATCCAAAGCGGCTTCATGAAGGAGATCCTGGTCTCTCCCATCCAGCGCTGGCAGATCGCCGTCGGGCAAATCCTCTCCTCGACGGTCATTTCCGTGCTCCAGGGGGCAATCATCATCGTTGCCGGTCTGTTCCTGGGATTGAAGTTCGACCTCCTGCACGGCGTTCTTGCACTGGGAGTCATGACCTTGTCCGGCCTCACCTTCAGCGCCGTGGGGCTGTATCTCGCGGCGCTTGCCAAGGATTCTTCGAACTTCCAACTGCTGGTGATGCTTGTGACCTTGCCCCTGACGTTCCTGTCGGGAGCCTACATCCCGGTGACCGTGCTGCCTCGGATCTTGCTGCCCGTCGTCTGCCTGAACCCACTGACCTACACCACGGCCGTCTTCCGCTATGTCATGTTAGGGATGGAAACTCTACCCACGGCGGCGCTCGTGAAATCGGGTGTGGCATTTTCTGTCGGCGGCGGACTCGTCATCACACCGCTTTTCAGCAGCCTCCTCGTGCTTGTTCTGGGAGCGATTTTCCTGGTCCTTTGCGTGCGGCGCTTCTCGCGCGCCAATTTCTCGAGCGTGAAGGTCTTTCACCGCCATCACTAAGCAGTCTCCGGCTTTCGAAGGTTTCAATGCAATAATCGGGAGCGCATGGCGACTGCGACAGAAGGATGAGCGACAGCATTGGAAAGATCACGGAGTTCTTCCGCCGCGAACGCAAGCGGCTGGTGGCCTTCGTGGAGCGGCGTCTGGCCGATGCTGCGGACCGGGACGCCTACGACCTGGTGCAGGACGTGGTCACCTCCATGCTGGCCAGAAGCAATCCTGCTGCCGAGATCGAGAACCTTTCAGCCTACGTCTACCGCGCTTTGCGAAACCAGATTGCCGACGCCATCGAGGGACGTCGCAAGAACGTGTCCCTGGACGCCCCTTTTGAAGACGCCGAAGACGACCTGAAACTGATGGACATCCTCCCTTCGCCCGAAGAGAGCCAACTCGACGCCTTAGAGCGGCATCAGATGGAAGCGGCCTTCGAGGCCGCCCTACTCTCGCTTCCGGAGCGAGATCGGGAACTGATCGTCGCCAACGAATTTGAAGGCCGAACCTTCCGCGAGCTGGCGGAGGAATCCGGAGAACCCATCGGAACCCTGCTATCCCGAAAGTCGCGGGCCGTCGCCAAGCTCGCCGCCGCAATGACCGAACACAAGCCTGACACATGAACCAAGGAGCCACCATGAATCTGCGCAGCCATGTTGTCCGAATCCTCAAGGGAATCGCCATCGCCCTTGTCGTCGCCACCCTTTTCGGCGGCGTGTTCCAGTGGCTTTGGAACCGGCTCTGCCCGGAGATCTTCCATCTGCCGCCCATCACCTTTTTGCAGGCCGTGGGCCTGATCGTGCTCTCGCGACTCTTTATCGGCCACGTCGGACACGGCGGCCCACACCCTTTTCACCGGGGCCCAGGCTGGCTTGGAAAGGACGATCCCCGGCGCGGCATGGCTCCATGGAGCCGCTACGGCGCCTGGTGGAAAGCCGAAGGGCACGAGCACTACGAAGCGTGGCTGCAGCGCGAGGCGCCGTCGGAGCCGGCGAAGCGGGACTGAGCCGCCGTCCTTGCGAAGCAATCTATCGCGTAGCCGCGCGCAAAGACCAAGAGGTAACTTTGGGTCATGGCCCGATTCCAACGCTTCCTCTCGGCGTTTTTGCGCTACTTCCGTCCCCTGTTCAACGGAGCAGGACTCCTCGCAATTTTGCTCGTCTTGGCGCACTTCACGTTGTCGCATTTCTTTTCCATCCAGCGACCTTTTCCTGGTCGCGAGAATGGTCAAGTCCAGGGCATGCGTCCCGTGCTGCCAAAGCTGCGCTGTGCGACTTTGCATGAGACGTACGAGGCTCCGCAGCGCATGCAGATCTTCGCTTCCAGCCGCAACAGCATGCCCGAAGCGCAAAGCGCCAACGAACTGGTGGCCGTGGATCGTGCCGGAAAAATTCTGGACACCTTCGTCCTAAGCGAGAGAGTTCGCGAGCACAGCCCTTTGGGAATGTGCGGAAATTCCTCAGCGAAGGAAATCCAGGAAGCCCGCCGCTTGCAAGATCGCCTGGATGCTGAGAACCCGCAGGTGCGTTCGACATTCACAGGCAGCAGCGCATCCTGGCTTGCTGGAAGGATTCATGGCTACCGCTTCTTGGACGCCGACGGAAGTCTCTCCCGCATCTACTTGGATCATGAGCAGGGCGGAGGACTTTTCGTGCATCCCGAAAGCCTTTTTCAGATCTGCGGCCAAGTGCGCGTCATCAATCCTTCCAACCGGGAATTTTGGAACGTGGAACTGCGCCTTGACCTCCTGGACTCTGCCGGTGAACTCGTAAGCTCCGAAAACAGGACAACCAGCTTTCCCAATGTCCTGCCTCGTGATACGCTACTGAGTCACGAGATCTGCGTGTCCTTGGATCAGCCGGAAGAGCATCGGGCTCGGCACTTGCGCGCGGTCGTCACGCAAGCCAATGTGCCACGTCATTGGTGGGAGCCCTCCGGACTCTGAACGTTTTCCTTGCCGGGCGATCCAACTTGATGAAGGCCAGCCAATCAGGTTTCGGCGAGCACCTGAATCCGGCCAGCCGGCAGCCGCAGCGTCCACAGGACAGCTAGGGCCGCAAAGCCCGCGCACCAGGCAAAGCCCTGGGCATAGGCAGATCCAGCGGAGGCATGCAAGCCGAAGTGCAAGATCACGGCCAGCGCCGCCGTGCCGAAGGCACCACCAAGCTGCATGGCGATGCGCACCAGGACGCTTGCGTGGGAGACCTGGGCCGATTGCAGGTCGCGGTAGGAGCTTGCCATGAGTGGGATCACCACCGCCCCCGTCCCGAAGCCGCGCACCACCAAGGTCAGTACGATCAGGGGCACGCAGGTTGTCTTTGTGATCGCGATCAGGGGAAGCGTTCCAATCAGCATCACCAGAAAGCCGGCCAGCACGACGGGGCGAGGACCGAGCCGATCCGTTAGTTTGCCGGCCATGCCTCGGCTCAAAAGGGATCCAGCACCTTGAGCCACCAATAGGAATCCTGCATGCAGGGCCGTTTCCCCGCGCGCTTCCTGGAAATAGAGAGGCAAGAGGAAGAGGGCTCCGTAATTCGCAAGCGACGAGAGTCCAAGCAGCGCCAGCGAGTCGCGCAGCGAAGAGATGCCCAAGAGGCGCACATCCACCAGCGGCGCTCGTTCTCGCAGAGCCCACAAGGCGAAAGTGCCTACCAGAAGCGTTCCCGCGGCGACCCAGGGAAGTGCCGCCGCCCCGGCTCCGCCGTGTGCAATCCGCGACAGACCGAAAAGGAGGGCGGCGATGCCCGGTGAGACGAGCAGGAAGCCGACGAGATCAAAGGGCGCCTGCGCGGCACCGGAACCGATCTCGCGCGGCAGGGACCGCCAAGAGAGGACCAGCGAGAGAAGGCAGGGCAGCGCATTGACCCAGAAGATCCAGCGCCAGGAGAGGAAGGCGAGGATGATCCCGCACAGCACCGGGCCGAGCATGGGGCCGATCACGGCGGGCAGCATCAGGAAGGCGCTGATGGATCCCATCGAACCTCGGCCCGCCACCGAGCGGGCAAAGAGAGTCATCATGACCGGAAGCAGGACGCCCCCACCGACGCCCTGGATGACGCGGAAAGCGACAAGGCTGGGAAGATCCCATGCGGCACCGCATCCGGCCGATCCCGCCAAGAAAAGCCCCAGAGCCCAGAGCCAAGCGCGCCGGCCGCCGAAGCGGTCCGAAAGCCAGGCGCTAAGGGGGATCGACATGGCTAGCGAAAGCAGATATCCGGAAGTCACCCATTGAATGGCCGAAAGCGAGGCGCCAAGGCTGCGCGCCAGGGTATGCATGGCGATGTTCACGATGGTCGTGTCGAAGACGACGGGGACGATTCCAAGCCCCACGGCAAGCATCTGCCTCACGAGCTTTGGGTCCAGCCCTTCTCTAGTCTCAGCGCCCACGGTGTTCTCCTTCCGAACGGTCCGGGAATTGCGCCTCCTCGAAAGCTTCCAAGAGCAGCGTCTTCTCCCAGCCCTCGCCTTCGAGGCGCCGGAGCGCAGCGTGCCCTTCCGCATCTTCCTCGGCACAGAGCGAGCCGCAGATCTTTCCACGAACCAGCAGGCGCATGTCCAGATGACCCGCCGTCCGCGTGCGCAGCAGCTCCATTTCTTCCCAAGCTGGAAGCGCAGGAGCAAGCATTCTCTCGTCCGACCGCATTGATATCATCGGCATCGGATCTCCTTTGGATACATTTATGTATCTAAAGTACGGAGTGGAGAATAAAATGGCAATAAGAAACACGAGTGCATCTAAAAAAAGCACAACGCCCACCGACACCGCCAAATCCACGCGCCGGCGAGGCGAAGCCTTGGAAGACTCCCTGCTGGACTCCGCCTGGGAAGTTCTCTCTTCCACAGGCTTCGGGGGCTTCACCATGGATGCCGTGGCGACGCATGCCGGCACGAGTCGTCCCGTCCTGTACCGGCGTTGGAGCTCCGCCTCCGAGCTAGCGGCGGATGCCATCCGCCGTCGCATGATTCAGAATCCGATCGAACTTCCGGATACCGGGAATCTTCGCGACGACCTGGTGGCTTTTCTGGACGATCTCGTACACAGGCGTTCCGAGATCCTCGTGCTCTTCAGCATGGGCGCCGTCCAGGTGTTCGGCGAGGCGAAGGAAACCTTCGCCGCCTTCTTCGAGCGGCTCCAGGCCGGCCGCACCACCCGCTCAATGCAGCTTCTGGAACGCGCCGTGGCCCGCGGCGAGATCGATCCCGCCAAGCTGACGCCGCGGATTTCCCAGCTTCCGCTCTATCTCGTGCGCTACGAGATGTTCACCACCCTGAAGCCCGTGCCCCGCGCGGTGCTGGAGGAGATCGTCGACCAGATCTTCCTGCCGCTCGTGCATCCCTCTCCAAAACCAGCCGCTCCCGCCAGCCGACCGCGGAAGCGTGGCTAATTTTCTCAGCCGCCCAGCTCCTTGAGGCGATCGCGGATGCGGGCGGCCCGCTCGAAGTCGAGCTCGGCGGCGGCCTCCATCATGCGATGGCGGAGCGCGTCCACGTCGTTCCAGAGCTTGTCCTCGCCCACCGGCGCCGGTTTTGCCTCGGCGGGCGCGTTCTTCGAGCGGATCGACGGCTGGGCGTGTTTGGGCTTGGAACGCGAACGTTTGGGCTTTGGAGCTTCCTCCTCCTCGTCCTTGGCCAGCCCCATGCGCTCGTGGATCTTGCGCTTGGTGGAGCGGGGCGTGATGCCACGCTCCTCATTGTAGGCCTCCTGGACCTTGCGGCGGCGGGCCGTCTCGTCCATGCAGGCGCGCATCGAATCGGTGATGTGGTCGGCGTAGAAGATCACCTTGCCGTGCTCGTTGCGGCTGGCGCGGCCGGCCGTTTGGATGAGCGAGGTGGCGCTGCGGAGGAAGCCCTCCTTGTCGGCGTCCAGAATAGCCACCAGCGAGACCTCGGGAAGGTCGAGTCCTTCGCGCAAGAGGTTGATGCCCACCAGCACGTCGAACTCGCCTTCGCGCAGGCCGCGGATCAGTTCGGAGCGTTGCAGCGTGTCCACCTCGCTGTGGAGCCACCGCACCGGCACGCCATTTCTCGCGAGGTAGTCGGTGAGATCCTCGGCCATGCGCTTGGTGAGGGTGGTCACCAGCACCCGCTCGTTGCGCTCCCGCCGCAGCCGGACCTCTTCCATCAGGTCGTCGATCTGTCCGGCGATGGGGCGCACCTCGATCTCGGGATCGAGCAGCCCCGTGGGGCGCACGACAAGTTCTGTCGTCTCGCCGCCGGCGCGAGCGATCTCGTACTTGGCCGGGGTAGCGCTGACAAAAAGCGTCTGCGGCATGCGCGACTCAAACTCCTGGAAGTTGAGGGGGCGGTTGTCCAGGGCGCAGGGCAGGCGGAAGCCGTAGTTGACGAGCATGGTCTTGCGGGAACGGTCGCCGGCGAACATGCCGCCCACCTGCGGCACCGAGACGTGCGATTCGTCGATCACCAAGAGGAAGGGCTTCTGAAAGAAGTCGAGCAGGGTGCTCGGCGGGGACCCGGGGGCGCGGCCTTCCAGGATGCGGGAATAGTTCTCTACGCCGCTGCAATAGCCGGTCTCGGTGAGCATCTCGATGTCGTAGAGGGTGCGGCTCTTGAGACGCTCGTACTCCACGAGCTTGCCCTCGCGTGAGAAGAGGGCCAGCTGGTCGTCGAGCTCACCGCGCATCTCGGCAATGGCACGGGCCAAGCCCTCGCCCTCGGTCTGGTAATGGCGAGCCGGAAAGATGGCAGCCGCCGGCGGCTCGTCGATGAGCTTTCCCGTGAGCGCCTCCACCCAGCGCAAGCGCTCGATCTCGTCGCCCAGGAACTCGATGCGCAGCACCCGATCATCATAGGCCGGCTGCACCTCCACCACGTCACCGCGCACTCGAAAATGGCCGCGCTTGGTCTGGAAGTCGTTCCGCACGTACTGCATATCCACCAACTGGCGCAGCAGGGCGTCGCGCTCCAGCTCTTGTCCCGGCCGCACCTCAATGGCCTTCTTCAGGTAGTCCACCGGAGAGCCCAAGCCGTAGATGCACGAGACGGTGGCCACCACCACGATGTCCTTGCGCGTGAGGAGCGCCATGGTGGCCCGCAGCCGCAGCTTGTCGATCTCCTCGTTGGTGGCCGAGTCCTTCTCGATGTAGGTGTCCGTCGTGGGGATGTAGGCTTCGGGCTGGTAGTAGTCGTAGTACGACACGAAGTACTCGACGGCGTTCTTCGGGAAGAAGCCCTTGAACTCCTGGTAGAGCTGGGCGGCCAGCGTCTTGTTGTGCGAGAGCACGAGCGTGGGCAGCCCCAGCTGGGCGATCACGTTGGCCATGGTGAAGGTCTTGCCCGAGCCGGTGACCCCAAGCATCACCTGATCCGAGACGCCCTGACGGAAATTGTCCACCAGCTTTTCTATGGCGGCAGGCTGGTCCCCGGCCGGCGCGTAGTCTGAGACCAGCTCGAAAGGCCGCTCGATGGGCTGGATGAATCCTTCCATGTCCACAAACTAGATGCCCAATTGTTCAGTGTCCACAAGGACCGCACCTGGACACGATCAGTCGCCGAAACCGACCATGCCCCGGAAGCAGACCCCAACGTCATCCAAGGACTTCGGATAGTGGCCGCCATGGAATGTCCAGGCGGCCAAAGGGTCGCCAGACAAATCCCATCGCGTATAGGTAAGCCCGCACCCGAGCCCCCAGAGAAGACCGCTGGGGAGACTCTGAGACATCATTCCGAAGAGCTCGAAATGCATGCCGTCGACAGACAGGGCCTTGTTCGCCGTCGTGATGTAGGCCTTGCCCACTTCGGGGGCCGTATCCAAGGCTCCATCCAACTGCGCGGCCGCAAGTCCGTAGCGGTGCAACGTGCCGATGGCGTAGCCGAACGCCGGTTCCACTTCAAAGGAGGTCAGCGTTCCGTTTGGCAAGCGCAACTGGAAGGGAAGCCAGCGCAGGCGGGCGGTAAAGGCTTGGCGGCTCATGAAGTCCTTGCTCCCATCCTTCACGTTTGCGTTTCCAGGCTCCGAGGACGACCCTAAGGCGCTGGCCCCAAAACCGATACGCAACCTCGGCCGCACCGTCTTGTAGACGGCCAGATCCGCAGCATAGGCGAGGACACTGAGCTCGATATTCTCCTGGCTTCCATCCTTCTGGACTAGCCCCAGACCGATGTCTTTGTAGAAGTCTTCGTCCCTATCGCGCATAGTTCCGAACTGCGAACCCAAGCGCAAACCGAATTCCACGCCCCAGCCGCGGTCAAGCACGGTATCGCCAGGAGAAGACGCAAACGCATGAGCAAGGGGAAACGACAAGAGTAAGGCGAAAAGAATCCGGAACGGGGAGGCCATGGCCGACAAAAATAGGCCCATTTTCCAAGTTGGCATCTCTGCCAGCCATATTTTCTGTGGCGACGAATCGCGCACCGCAAGCCTCCCAAGAGCGCCCCATGTCGCTACCTTTTTAGGCATGATCAACCCGAAACTGATCCGCGAAGAACCGGAAACACTCCGCCAAGGCTGGAAACGCCGCGGATTCGACGCACCGGTGGACCGGCTCGTCGCACTGGACGAACGCCGCCGCACTCTCATCGGCCTGGTGGAAACCGCCAAGGCCGCCAAGAACGCCGCCTCCGGCGAGGTCGGCAAGCTGAAGCGCGAGGGCAAGGACGCCTCCGAGGCCATCGCCGCCATCAAGACGCGCGGCGACGAGCAGGCCCATGCCGAGGCCGAGCTTTCCGAGGTCTCCTCCGAGCTCGACACGCTGCTAATGGGGCTTCCCAACCTGCCCCACGCATCCACCCCCGACGGCCTCACCAGCGCCGAGAACGTGGTGGTGCGCACCTGGGGAACTCCCGCCGTTCCCTTCGAAGGCGCCAAGGATCACCTCGCAGTGGGCGAGGCGCTGGGCCTTTTTGACTTTAAGCGCGGCTCCAAGATCTCGGGCGCCGGCTTTCCTGTCTACACCGGCTGGGGCGCCCGCCTGGAACGCGCCCTGATCAGCTGGTTCCTGGACGAGCACCGCGCCGCCGGGTTCCTCGAAATCCAGCCGCCGCTTCTGGTCACCCGCCAGTCCATGACCGGCACCAGCCAGCTCCCCAAGTTCGAGGAGCAGATGTACCGCTGCGACAAGGAAGACGACCTCTTCCTGATCCCCACCGCCGAGGTGCCGCTCACCAACCTCCTTGCGAACGAAATCATCGATCCCAAGGAACTGCCCATCCGCTACTGCGGCTATACCCCCTGCTTCCGCCGCGAGGCCGGAAGCTACGGCAAGGACACCAAGGGCTTCCTGCGGCTGCACCAGTTCGACAAGGTCGAGATGGTTTGGTTCAGCGCTCCCGAGAAGAGCTACGAGGCCCACGAGCAGCTCACCGCTCAGGCGGAATCGCTGCTTCAGAAACTCGGGCTCCACTACCGGGTGCTGGCCCTGTGCGCCGGCGACATGGGCTTCGGAGCCGCCAAGTGCTACGACCTGGAGGTGCTCGCCCCGGTGGAGAACAAGTGGCTCGAGGTGAGCTCCTGCTCGAACTTCGAGGACTTCCAGGCCCGTCGCGCCAGCATCCGCACTCGCGGTGCCGACGGCAAGGCGACGCTCTTGCACACCCTCAACGGATCTGGCCTTGCCACGCCGCGCGTGCTGGTGGCCCTCCTGGAAACCTACCAACAGAAGGACGGCTCGCTCCTGGTTCCCGAAGTGCTACGACCCTATCTTGGCGGCATCGAGAGGATCACGGCCTGACGGGAGCCTCGCTCTTCGGGCGGGCGCTCCGTCGTCTGCATGACGCGCTGGCAGAGTTTTACCAGCGTGCCCCGTACCGAACTCGCGTCGTGGGCCTGGCCATTGCATTGGGCGTGGCCGGTCTGCTGCTTTTGGGACACGCCGCCATGGTCTCGCAGCTGCAAGCCGGCTCGCAGCGCATGGCCGATCGCGAGGCCTCGCTCTACGCCTGGGCGCTCACGCAGCGCCTGCAGCACCGGCAGGACGACGACTTTCTGGAAGACGTGATGCGCGGCTCCGAGATCCCGCTGGTCTACACCTCGCTCGACGGTACCGTGCGCCACTGGCACAATCTGGTGCTGGACGGCGACACCATCCCCGATCCTCCGGCGACCTTGGACGAAGGACGACTTTCTGCCATCGCGGCTTTCACCGACGAGTGCGGAGAGCTCGGGCACGTGCGCCCCATCGTGGTGGGCGGCACCCCTATCGGCATCCTTTACCACGGCAACTACGGAGGCACCTGGCGCTTCCCGGCCTTCTTCGCCTCCGGAGCAGTGGTGCTGGTGCTCTTGTTCCTAGTCGGCATCGGGGCGCTGCGCATCATGCAGGGCACCGAGCGGAGCCTCTTGTGGGTGGGACTGGCCCGCGAGACGGCGCACCAGCTAGGGACGCCCATCTCGTCGCTCATGGGCTGGGCCGAGCTCTTGCGGCTGCGCGCCAAAGGCAACCCCAAGCCCGAGAAACTGGTGCAGATCGCCGAGGAGATGGACAAGGACATCGGCCGCCTGCGGCAGGTGGCCGACCGCTTCTCGCAGATTGGCTCGCGCCCTGATCTGCGTTCGGTGGACATCGACGCCATCGTGCAGGGAACCGCCGACTATTTCCGTCCGCGCTTGCCGCACCAGGACCGCACCGTGACGCTTTCTGTCACGTTGGGAAACGCCCCGCGCATTCAGGCTAACGCCGAGCTCTTGGGTTGGGTGCTTGAGAACCTGGTGAAAAACGCCCTGGACGCCATGGACAAGGAAAGCGGCTCGATCCAGCTGCGCACCAGTCTCACGCACCGCGGCGCCGCCTATCTGGAGGTGGAAGACAACGGCAAGGGGCTTTCCCGCGACGACCAGAGAAACGTCTTTCTGCCCGGCTGGACCACCAAGAAGCGCGGCTGGGGATTAGGGCTCGCGCTGGCCCGCCGCATCGTGGAGCAGTACCACGGCGGTCGCATCTGGGTGCGCCATTCCCGCCCGGGCGTCGGGACGTGCTTTGCCATCGAGCTTCCCGCCATGCCCCCGGAGCCCGAAGAAGACTGAGTGCGGATTTCCGCCTCCGCGCAGGCGGTCTCAGTTTCTGGACAATTGCGCCTGGATTCTTTCGGCCTCGCCTTGGGGGAGGCCGGCTTCCTTTGCGAAGCATTCCCAGTTTCCAACAGCGTCGCGAACTTGATCAATGAGTTGCGGAGCATTGGGAATGTCGGCGCGCAAAGCTTCTTCGAGAAGATCCCTCCGCGTGATGTCCACGGCTTTTCCGTTGACCGAGAGGCAGTGATGGTCGAACCAGGGACGCTGGGGATCGAAATGGAAGGTCAGATCGTACGCGGGCGCGAGCCGCCAGGCCTCGCCTTGGCGAAGGATGAAGGAAACATTCTTCGAGTGGTCGTCGCAGTTCCATGCGAGCACGTTAAAGGCCATCCTGACGAAGGCACTTTCGAGATCGTTCGTGGGAAGGTTCAGCCTTCGGATGGTTTCGAAGAGTTGCCCGTACGTGTTCCCTGAATTGAGGTTGAAGTCGACATGGGCCAGTCCGCAGAGGGTCTGCATGTGATGCTTCCGGTTGTCTGATGTCCGATCAAACCTCTTGGTCATGAAGTGCGCCCGCCCGTTTTCTTCGACGAGGCGGCATTCGGACATCTCAATCCCGGCGGCACGTGCCATCAGATGATAGGCGTACTCGATTCGTCCGTAGTTCTTGGGATCTCCCAAAGCACGATTGGTGACCCCGTCGAACTTGAAGAGCCAGTGCTCGAACCCCGGCGGACAGTCGACTTGACCTGTCACGAATTCGTCGGTGTCCTGGTTCCAGGCCAAGATGGCTTTGGCGCGAGCCCCTCCCGCGGAGGTGCCCACCTTGAGGATGTGCCCCAAGTCCTTCGTGACACTTTGAGGATCGAGGGATCCGTTCACGGCGCTTTGAGCCTCTTCGCGCAGCGCCTTGATCTTGATGGCAGTGGGCTTCTGGTTCCGAGGACCAAGGAGGGGCTGAAATTCCAGTGCTCCCATGCCTCGTTTCCCCATGTAGGCAAGCATGTCCAGAGGCATGATTTCCTGCCCCGTAAGTCCAAGCGATTGGAAGTAGCTGGTCATGAGCTGCCGACCGAACTTGTCGGGCAGGGAGTCTGACAAGAGACCCGGCAAGCGATGGTAGGTCTGAGGGTTGAGTTCCAGGAACTGGTGGATTTCGGTATCGCTGTCGGCTCGCAGGAACAGCGGAGACGGCTCGATCCCGGTCTTCTTAAAGGCATCGGTGAAAGCAAATCCGTAGAAGCCCGTCCGAGGCTGCAACGCGACGGCTCCAAGATGCTGCCCCCAGAGGTAAACATTGATGACGTCGACCTTCTTGTACTTAGGCATGCGTCTTCTTTCGAGCCCGTTGACGCGGCTGCTTGCTAGAAAGCATGGTGAGAGGATTCACCGTAGCGGTGGGCGACAGGGCTTGGATCCACCGCTCTTCGCCTAGCGCCAGGGACAGCGCCACGATAGCGCTGAAAGAAGCGCCTTCACCAGCTTCGATGGCCTTGAGACGCCCAATGCCAATGCCTGCTTTTAAGGCAAGCTCCTGCTGCGTCAAGTTCTTGCGAAGCCTCGACGCCTTGAGGTTTTCGCCGACCTCAGCAACAAGATTCAACACCTTTTGCGTAATCATCTCGCCTCTTTTAAGAGACAAGATATAGCCTATTAAGGCAGAAAACAAGTTTTATGGATGATAATTCGGCTACTAAAAAGAGTTAAATACACTTGCGCGCCAGGGACGGTTCGGCACAGCTCACCGTAAATGCCGGCGATAGCCCGGGACACCCCCCCGGCGTAGGGATCGGGCACTTGTGGTGAGCACAGCCGAACCATGCCCGATCCAATATCGGTGGCGGGGGCCCGGCAGGCAGCCCGGTGCCCGCTCTAGCGGGCAGGTGCCCCGAATTGCTCCAAGAGCCCGCCATAGGCATCGGTACGGCGGTCGCGCAGAAAGGGCCAGACGCGGCGCGTCTCGCGAATGCGGGAACGCTCGCACGGAACCACCAAGACGCCGGGCGCCTCGGAGCCGGCTTCGGACAGAATCTGTCCGTCCGGGCCGGCCACGAAGCTGCTGCCCCAAAACACCAATCGCCCTTCGCGACCGATGCGGTTGGCGGCCGCCACGAAGACGCCATTGGCGATGGCGTGGGCACGCATGGAGGTGCGCCAGGCGTCGGTCTGAGCGGGCTTCACGGCAGCGTCTTCCAGGTCATCCCAGGCGATGGCGGTCGGATAGAGCAGGATCTCAGCTCCTTGCAGGGCGGTGAGGCGCGCCGCCTCGGGGAACCACTGGTCCCAGCAGATGAGCACGCCGATCTTGCCCACCGAGGTCTCGAAGCACTTGAAGCCCTGGTCGCCGGGGGCGAAGTAGAACTTTTCGTCGAACCCCGGATCCTGGGGGATGTGCATCTTGCGGTAGGTTCCGAGGATCTCGCCATTTGATTCCACCACCACCGCAGTGTTGTGGCAGAGGCCGGGGGCCCGTTCCTCGAAGAGGCTCACCACCAAAACGACCCCAAGCTCCTTAGCCAAGGCTTGAGCCCGCTCCGTAGATGGGCCGGGAATCGGTTCGGCGAGATCGAAACGCGCCGCGTCCTGCCCCTGGCAGAAATAGGGAGCCGTGAAGAGCTCCTGGCTGCACACGAGCGTAGCGCCGCAACGAGCGGCTTCGCGCACCTGGGCCTCGAAGGCCTCCCAGTTGCCGTCGCGATCCTCGACGGCGCTTGTTTGACAGATTCCGACCACAAGATCCTTGGCCACGCGTCCTCCTGTTGGGCTGTGCGGCTCGAAAGATAGGCGGTCGCGGGCACAAGAGCGTTTCAGGCGACCGCGTTCTTCTCAAGCCACTCTTTGGTGATACCGTAGTGGCTGGCGTGGGCCCGACAACGGCCATCGCGCAACACCAGGAGCTGCGGACTCTGGTGAGGAATCCCGAGCCACTGGGTGATGGCCCGCGCCGCCGCCTTTGCCGCCAGCACATCGCAGATGGCCAGCGTCACTCCTTCGGGCGCATTGGGCGTCCAGGAATCCCAATGTTCTCGCGCCACCATGCTGATGCCGCAAGTGGGCGAGTCCTTGAAAAGCACCACCGTCACGTCTCCGGAGCGATCCAGCAGCTCGCGCATCTCGTCTTCGGTCTCGATTCGTTGCACTTGGTTCATGGGCACATGATCCACATCTTCGGCCCATGCGTCCACCCCTATGTCTCACCACCCGATGGCTAAGCGCACACCCCATTGGCGATCGGGCATTTGGCCAGTGTAGTAGCCGATCTCGTAGGCCCAGGTCGCCGCATCCAGGTGGATGACGCGAAACAGGTCCATGCCGACGCCTGCGGTCGGATACCCCCCCAGGACACCGGTGGCAAAGCGGAAGTTGAGAAGCCGCACCGGCAAAGGACTGATCTCGTACTGAGCCCCCAGGGAGATCTTGGAGAGCAGCTTCCAGTTGTGGTGAACGTCGAGCAGGTCGTTTAGCCCAGCCGAGAGCGAGAATTTCCGCGGCCAAGTCCCGAAGCTCTGTTCGCTCTGCGGAAACCAGGCAACACCCATGTCCCATTCGGGAACGACATAATCCCCTTGATACTTCATGCCAAGATCGCGAAAGCTGGTGCCCAGGCGCAAGGTCGTGAGAGGCAGCCACAAGACACCGACATCAGCACCCGCGCTCCAATGGAAGTTGGTCAATTTGTCCTGGAGGTTCTTTGTCACCGAATCGGCCGTCGAGTCGGCAATCACAAGATTGTAGGAACCAGCATAGATCAGCTTGGTCGCCACCCCCACCCAAAGTTCGTTGCGCACAAGCGCCTGAGAAAATCCCAGCTGAACGCCTGCCGCCGCCGTGTCCGAAGCATAAAGGGAGGGGATGATGTCGTTGTGGTGCATCAAGAAGCCGAGATCGCCCAAGACCCATCCAGAGACCGCAAATTTTCCGGTAGCGCAGGAGAGCTGCACTTCGGGATGCACTCCAAAATTCTGCCGATCGAGATCCCACAGCGAATTGAACAGCGACGGATCCTTCTTGAGAAGAGTGTCGACGTTACTTTCTCCGAGGCTCTTTCGGTGTTCCAACACTTCGTCGCCCATCGTGTGAACGTTGCGGACATTTACGCCAGTGGAAAGCTCCAGGTGAAGGCTCTGGCGCACCTCTCCAGGCATCAGCCCCACATCGGCACCGATAAGCCCCAAGGCCGCAGGGTTTTCAAAGAGGGCATCGGCCCCTTCTGCGGAAGCCGCATTGCCGCCGCCTGTTGCCAGGGCACGCAAGGATGTCGGCGCAAGGTTGGAGGCACTAGCGGCTTGCCAAATCCCGACGGAGAGCAACAAGGAAATCGTGTGGCCAGCGTTCATTTTCCGTCCAATTTGGAATTGGCATCCTTGCTCGGAATCGCTACGTCCATCCAGCAACCGCCGACGAAGCGGCGTCCAGCCACCACGCGATCGTGCGGATTGGAGATGGCCAGGATCGCTAAGCGAATTTGTCGCAGCTGCGCATGCGAAAGAATCGCCTTCCCACCACTCGATAGACTGTCCCCCGTCATGGGAATCTGACGTCCGCTCATGGCGTACAACCCTGCGGTATCGACTCTTCCCCATTCCACCGAGGCTTTCCAGTGTTTCACCTTGAAGTCGGCATGCTCTTCGTCAGCGTAAGGGCGGTACTTCTCGAACAACCCCGGATGACGAGCCCAAACTTCCTTGGAGACGTAGCGCAAAGCGGAGCTGGTGTCACGACTCAGTTGCAGGCTCGTGTATCCGGTCATGGAACCGGCCTTCACAGCAGAATCGCCGACACTGGTGCTAACAAGTCGATTGGAATCGACATTGTCGTACGGAGACCTGATGGCCAGTTTGCCGGCAAGCGAATCGCCGCGTTTCTGGGCCGACAAGCCTTCAAACTTCTGGGCGAGCCTCTCCGTTCCCAATCGAAAGTCCTCGTCCACAAAGCCGTCGCCGTCGTTGTCGTAGCTGTCTGGAACTTCTTCGTCCACACAGCCATCGCCATCATTGTCCCTTTGGTCCGAGCCTTGATAAAAGACGACTTCATCGCCGCGCGTACTGAGAAAGTTCGAGACTTGTCCCCATTGGGCACTGTCGACGCCCTGCCCACTGACTAAAGACTTAAGTTGACCCATCGATTGGGTTGCCGTTTGCAAAAATTTATTGAGAGAGTCGGTCTTTGCTGAATCAACAGCACCGGTCGTCGAATCGACAAGCGTCGCAAGCTTCAAAAGTTTGCTTTGAATCAGTGACGACGTGCTACTCAATCCTCCACCTTGATCGCTACAGAGGTTGATGAATACCGTGTCTGTTGAATCGATGCGCATGTCACGATTGTAGTCGCACAATCGCAAAACTGCCACGGCTGACTTTAGGCCCACATAGACCTGTTTGCGATAATGATCGGGAAAATTTTGCCCTGAATCCGTTTTTTGTCCGTGAAACAGATAGTCCGCCAAATACGTGGAATCGGCCAAAGCTAAGATCCGGACATAGCGATACAACTGATTTTTCAGGCTTAGTGGCTTGCTCATGAAGGGCATCGAAGCTCCACCAGCCGTCAGACTATCCTTCTCATGCCAGAGCAGACCAACCAACGAATCCGTGGTGAGATTCGAAGAATCTTCAGCTTTCTTTGCCTGCACTTCCAGCCAACCATCCCAGGCATCGCCATACACAGAATCCAAACGAATGGCATTATTGAATGCCACCCCCGCCTTGTCGAACTCCTTATTTTGAAGACATTTATTCCCCTCAACGACCCAAGCGGCCGGGCTATCTAGATCACCATCGCCAGAAGGATTGAAAACATTGCATGCGACAAAGCAATTACACATTAGCGCAGCGCCCAATGGCGCTACGATTCTACGCGGAAACATGTTTATCAATATAAAAGTTTTCTTCCAAAAAGGAATATCTTTAAGCCATGAAGATCATTTTTCTTGGCACGCCAACAATCGCTGCAACCTGTTTGGAATCTCTTGCCACAGGTTCACATGAGATCGTTGCCGTCGTTACCCATCCCGACAAAGCTCAAGGCCGCGGTCTGAAACTTCACCCGACGCCGGTCAAAGAGGTCGCCCTGCGCTTAGGTTTTCCGGTCATTGAATGTCCCGATGCCAAGGATCCATCCTTTGCCGCAACCATTCAAGATCTGCAGGCAGACTTGCTCGTCGTCGTGGCCTTCGTGATCCTTCCCAAGGCCGTCCTCGGAGCCACGCGCCTGGGGGCAGTCAACCTGCACGGATCGCTCTTGCCGCGCTGGCGTGGAGCGGCTCCGGTGCAGCGCAGCGTGGAAGCCGGCGAGCGCGTCACTGGCGCCTCGGTGTTCCGACTGGACACCGGCGTGGACACCGGTGGCATCTTGCTTCAGGAGAAGATCGAGATCGGTGAAGACGAAACCTCAGGCGAAGTCTTGGAGCACATCGCACAGTTGGGCGGCCCGCTGTTGCTGCGCGCCATCAATCTCCTGGAAAAGGATTCGACAATTTCCGGTACTCTGCAGGATCCGGCCCTGGCCACCCGCGCTCCCAAGCTCTTTCCCGAGGAAGGCGAGATCGACTGGTCTCTTCCAGCACAGTGCCTGCACGACAAGATCCGTGCCTTCCACCCGGCACCCGGCTGCTGGACAAGCTGCGAAGGGACGCGCCTCAAGATTTGGCGTACCCATGCAGTGGAGCCTCCTTTTGACGCAGACTTCGCAAAAGCCCCGGCAGGCACCGTCCGCAAATACGCCAAGGGCCGAGCCGCCATCGCCACCGGAGCGGGTTTCTTAGAACTTGTCGAAGTGCAGCCCGAAGGCAAGAAGCATCTTTCCGGCTGGGACTGGTTCAACGGCCTGCGTCGCGCAGATGGCTTCACACTAGGCGCCTAGCCGTCCTTAGAGCTTGATTTCTCTCCAGGGAATGCCGGCAACGGCGCCACGAGACTTAGATTGCGCCCTCTTGGAAAGCACCTTAGGGGCCAACGGCCCGGAACGGACGAAGCGATGTCAAAGCCTGGACTAGAAGCGCGCCGCCTGGCGCTGGAAGCGCTGCTGCAGACGGAAAAGGGCGCTTTCGCCGGCGAGTGGATCGCCTCCCGCGCCCGTGGCATGTCGCCGGCCGACCGAGGACTGTCGCTTGAGATCGCCCTGACCTCGCTGCGCTGGAAGCGGCTCCTGGACTACAACCTGGAGGATCGCCTCTCCCGCTGGCCTGGCGAGCGCGTCGGCTGGATTCTGCGCACCGCCCTGGCCCAGGCCTGGATGCTCGACCGCGTTCCCGACCACGCCGCTGTGGACATCGCCGTGGACCTGGCTCGTGCCTTGGAAGGCCGCGCCATGGCAGGCCTCGTGAATGCCGTATTGCGCCGCGCCCTGGACAAAGGTCTGCAGAAGCCCTCTGGCTCCGAGCCGCGCGTGCTTTCCATCGCTCATTCCCACCCCGAGTGGATGGTACAGCGCTGGGTGGATCGCCTGGGAGAGGAGCGCACCGTCGAGATGCTGGAGGCCGACAACGCCGTGCCGCCGACTTGGGTGCGCCTCAACCCCTCCTGGAGCGGCGAGCTTCCTTGGCAACCGGAACAGATTCTGTCCACAGCCTTGAACGGACGTTTCCTGCGGCTCTCCAGTTCGCGCCACGAACTTCTGGAGAGCGAAGCCTTCCGAGTCGGGGGCTTCAGCTTCCAGGACCCCGGGTCGGGACGCGCCGCTCTGGCTTTGGCTCCGCACATCCCGGCGGGCGGAAACTTCCTGGATCTCTGCTGCGCCCCGGGCGGCAAAAGCGCCCTGCTTGCCGAGTCGGGCACCTTGGACAACGTCCATGCCTTTGCCTGCGACATGTCGTGGGATCGCCAACTGCGCACCGCCGAGGGCTTTGCCCGCAGCGGCATCGCCGAGAAAATCAGCGTCTTCTGCGCCGATGGCACCCGACCACCATTCCGTCCCGAGAGCTTCGACGCTATCCTGCTCGACGCCCCCTGCAGCAACATGGGCGTGCTCTCGCGTCGTCCTGAGGCACGCTGGCGGGTACGGCCAGGCGACCTCGTCCGGCAGGGCATGGTCCAGAAGGCCCTCTTGCTAAGCGCCCTAAAGCTCTTGAAGCCTGGCGGCGTCCTCGCCTACTCCACCTGCACGGTGGAGCCCGAGGAGACGGAAGACTTGATCTACCCTCTCTTCAAGAGCGAAGAGGCCGAATCGATCCGCCTTGACGACCTGGAGAACCCCGAACCCGGCTCGCCGCTCTTTTTGCGCACCATGCCGGGAAGCCACGGTTGGGACGGCTTCTTCACCGCCCTGTTGCGCAAGCCCGAAGCCGACTGATCAGGCCTTGCGGCCCACGCAAGCCCACCACTCACCCTCGCGGCGCTCGGCCTCCAGGGTGAGTCCGGCCTCGGCAAACCACGTAAGCACCAGCTCGCGTTCTTGGAACAGGTAGCCCGAAAGCACTAGGGCACCGCCCGCAGCGATGCGCGGCAGCGCCATCTCGCGCAGCGGGAAGAATTCCGAGCGCAGCATGTTGGCGAGGAAGATGTCGAAGCTCTGGTCAGAAAGCTTGTCGAGCGAGCCCGTCCAGCCCCGCCAGCCCTCGATCCCGTTGAGGGCGGCGTTCTCGGCCAGGCATTCCATGGCTTCGGGCTCAATGTCGCAGAGCACCGCCTCGCGCGCGCCCAGGCGGCGGGCGTAGAAGCCCAGAATGCCGGTGCCGGCGCCCAGGTCAAAAACTGTCTTGCCGGGGCACTTGAGCCCTTCCAAAAGCGTGCAGGCAAGCCGCGTCGATTCGTGTCCGCCGGTGCCGAAGGCCTGCTTGACCTCCATCTTGAGCACTTGGCGGGCATCGGCGGGCGCTTCCACCCAAGGCGGCACCACCCAGAGGTTCTCGGTGACGCGGATGGGCTCCTGCTGCAGGCGCCAGGACAGATCCCAGTCCTTGCCGTCCACGTGGCCGTGGGCGACCACCGTGAAGCCCGTCAGAGTGCCGACGTCAAAGCCGGTAGGGAACCAGGCCTTGAGAAGAGGAGGATTTCCGTCCACTTCTTCGAGTCCCAAGGCGCCCCGTTCAAAGAGTTCGTACTCAGCCAGCTCCACGTCATCGGGACGGAGGAGATCGATCCAATCGGCATCCTGTGAAACCATGCGGCAAAGGTACTTTCCCGAATCGTAGTCCTCACCTGCCAAAGGGATCGTAAATGAGGCTCAGAAGTGTTTGCGCAATACTTGCCGGCAGTCTAAGAGCTGAGCTAGAATTAAAGTGGATTTCGAACAATTCCTAATCCTCTCAAAGGATTTGCCGATGCGGCTCAAGAAACTGGCGACATTGTGTCTTACCGTCGCACTCCCCTCATGCGCAACCACGATCTCCTTGGCGGGAACCGTGCGTGATCGTACGCAAAATGGTCTGTTTGAGATCTCCGTCACGCTTGCGAAAGCCGGACTCTCTGTGAACACGCTTTCAGATGGAAGCTGGGCCTTCTCAAAGGAAACCTCTTCCATTTCCAAGCACCCCGGCACGACGGCTTCCGAGGCATCAAGCGTCACGGTCCAAAGCGGTCACATCGAGCTGCACTATCAAGGTCGCGACATTCTTGGCCATCTGCAGCCTATGGCTCCACTACCGGCCTCCAGGGCAATCAAGACATCCGCTCGCGAGTCCAATGCGACCACAGACACGATCGACACACTTCTCTTCTCATGGAATGGCAAGGTTCGGCTTCGCGAACCTCTCACGAGCTATCAGCAAACCGGAATGGCCATCATTCTCGACACGTCGGCGAAGGATGACAGCATCTTCACCGATCCTCGCGACAACCAGACCTACAGATACGTGAAGATCGGCGCGCAGACCTGGATGGCACAGAACCTCAACTACAAGGCGGACAATACCACCTGCTACGCCAATGCCGACAGCAATTGCTCCAAATATGGCCGACTGTACTCTTGGAGTTCTGCCATGGCACTCGATGCAGGCTACAATACCGCAGCTTGGAAGGGCTCCGACAGTGCAAAGCACCAAGGTGTCTGCCCTGCCGGTTGGCATGTGCCTACGGCGTCCGAATGGAGTGCATTGATCGCCTTGGCAGGAGACGGCTCCAGGATCAAGCTCAGCTCCACATCAGGATGGCGCTCGAACCAGGGTACAGATGTGTTCGGGCTCACGATCCTGCCGGCGGGGGGACTCCATGATGTCGACGCGTCCGGAAGCCTCGGCTATTACACCAATTTCTGGTCGGCGTCCGAGTCCTCCGA
>Ga0302287_10000113_pt1 | contig 58588 bp, 46 predicted proteins | sample III_Fen_E2_4_FD_200452 | JGI IMG/M metagenome (GOLD analysis project Ga0302287, IMG submission 200452) | Peat permafrost microbial communities from Stordalen Mire near Abisko, Sweden - III_Fen_E2_4 | ecosystem: Environmental > Terrestrial > Soil > Wetlands > Permafrost | place: Sweden: Abisko... | reverse complement strand
AGGGTAGAAAATTCATTCGAATACAATACGTTAATAACTAGAGACTTAGCATTTGGGAGTTTATTGATTGACATGTCTTTAAGATAACGGAATAATCAATAAAAATACTGATAATCAATGAATTACCCAAATGTTTTAACTCTTATTTTATATCTATTTTTCTTATTATCAGATACGTATTTCATTTTATAACTAACCATTGGTATTAATAAGTGGATTTAAATCCTATATTCTTGCCTTTTTCCATTCGAATAAAGAGATTGATATTATCGATTACTATGATAAATTAAGCACTAGAGATAAACGAAAATTACATTCAGATTTCTTCAACACATTGTTGTTCTTGGAAATTCCATTTGACAGACTTATATATTGTATAACTGAATATAATAAGAAATCAAACCATCATATTATAAATTTTTGCACTAAATTATGTGAGATAAATCCATTAAAAGCAAGTGATCTTCTTGATTTTGCATATACAAAAAAATATAATAAGAGATATTTTTACATATTGTCGTCTCTCTTATTCGGATTTTATGAGAAAGATAGCGATAACGTATTTTACAAAACAACTAATTTATTAGCTAAAGATACCTGTTTAGCTTATTTCATATTAGGTAGATTAAATTTCAACAAAGAGGAACATATAATTGATTGTTACAAATTAACTGAGAGCGTAAATTTAAAAGACAAAGAAGGATTACTTCAGATTCCGTATTTGTACAAATCATTAATTGAAAATGAACATACACCTGAATATATAAAAATATTATGTTTTGAAAAATTCAAGGAACTCTTCTTAATAGATAATGAAATCTTAAAAAATGAAATCTTAAGAATGGCTTCATGGATAAAAGGCTATGAAGAAATACGGTATAATTTACTAATTGGTACATTCTTTTCAAATTCACAATATTATTATCAACAAATAAGTCATTATTTTAGTGAGTTTGAGAACCCCCAATACTTCTTTGAACTTTTGGGAAATTTGTGCCTAATGAGCATAAAAAATAATAAAAGATTTAATGTAGACATATTAGCAGAAGCATTTAAACGTTTTTGGAGAAAAAACAAAGAGGAAACTAATAGACAATTAATGAGGTTATTGACATATGATAATCCAAATCTAAGATTACCAGCTGTCGATTTAATAAGACACCTAAATAGAAATGACATCTTAACAATAAGCATAATTACAATAAATAATGAAACATTTCAATTAAGAGCTCTTGAAGTTTTACTTTTTTCCAGTTATTACAATATTGAGACATTGTTAGATTTGATTCTTTCTTTTAGAAAATCTTCCTATCCTAAAGTAAGAGATTATTTACAAAATAAATTATCCGAATTAATTCTCTATTCTTACAATGATTTCATTTACAGCGAAATAAAAGCTCGCATTTCAGATGAATTATTTTTAAAACCACTACTTGAAGCATTGGATAATTATCATAAAATGCGTGACTGCAAAAATAAAATTAACGATTTGAATCCTTTAGAAAACGAAAAAGAATATATGAATCTATATTATAGGTTAGAGCGCGAAGAAATGCAAAAAAAAATGGCACATGCACATAAAGGTACATTTCTTGAAGCTATAAAAGAATCTAAAATTATCAGAGGAAATTCATGGAAAATTGGAGACAACGGCGTTTCGGCTTTAGGAAAGTATGAAAGTTCTATGTCAATTGACAAAGCAATGTATAAAAATCCTGATTTATCTGACATTTCAAAGAATGACTTTATAAGTGAATTTTAACTATGGATACAAAACGGATTATAGTCAGAGAATATCTAGAGTCTCTTAATGAAAGCGAAGAGTTGGATTATATCTTCCCTATTCTTTTAGAGTCTCAAGGTTTTATAATACTAAGTAAACCAAAAGAGTATAAAGGGACCTCTCAATATGGAAAAGACGTGGTTGCCGTTGGTGTAGATTTTATTGACGGAAAGAAAAAGCGATTTCAATTTGAATTAAAAGGTGGAAATGATAGACATATCACAAAATCAAATTTAACTACTGAAGATGGAATTATAGACTCACTAAGAGAATCAAAATATACTAACTTTGACTATTTGAACAATGAATACGAAAAATTGCCACTTAAAATTGTACTTGTCCATAACGGCGAAATCGTGGCAAGCAAGAAAAAAACTTTTGATGATTTTATAAGAAAAGAATTTCCTTTAAATGGAGATATTGAATTTGAGCGTTGGAGCATTTCTGAATTGACAAATTTATTTTCAGACAAATTATTTGGAGCTTTTCTTCTTGTAAATCCAAAAACGACTAAACTTTTCAATAGAGTTTTAATTAATTTGGATGCTTCAGAAAAAGTCTCTGAAAATTTCACTGAATTATTAGACAGTATGTTTGAGCAAGTAGATGTAAATCAATTCAAAAAAGGCATTCCAAGGAATTGGATTGTTTTATTTGAATCTCTACGTTTAATCTCATTTGTAATTTACACAGAATCAAAATCATATAACAATATGAGTATCGCTAAGAGATATATTACATGTTTGATTCTTAGATTTTGGTATTGGATATTGAAGAATAAATTTGAGAACAACAAAAAGATTACAGGTTACTTTGACAAGATATTTGATTTTTATATTTATGTTCTTTCAGAATATTTTCACAGGACACTACCTATAATACAACTTCAAGATGGATTATATTCAGAGAAGGGAGGTCGTTATGAGCAAATAGGTTATACTTGTAGAACTTTTGACTATTTACAAGATTTATGTTTCTTCTTTGAATTAATGTTTCCAGTAATAGCTGAAAACGCAGAAAAGGAAAAATTTAAACAAACAATTATTACAGTTCTTAATGCTAATAACGTTTCTAACAGACCTTTGCTTGATATACATTCAACACCAATCATATCTGTATTGAATTTATTTTTAGACCTTAATGAGAAAAAGAATGCTGAAATATATTTATCATCAGTTTTAGACAATCTTATGAATGCTAAGGAAAGATATGATAGAATGCCAGACGCAAATAATGACATCAACAACATTATACGATTTGTTATTACACATGAAAAATCAATATACTACATTGATTCAACCTCTCTTTTAGTAGCCATGTTATTGGAATTTACGGTCATATTAGATATGGAAGATCTTTATTACACTGTTAGAGACTTTGTGCTTAAATACAAGATCGACATTGCCATATTTGTTCCACATCATGGTATAAATTCCACATCAAAAAATTTAATTGAAGATAAAGAAAATGACTTGGAAGAACAGTTGTTTTCAAAGAGTTTTTTTTGTGATGGTTATCAGCATTGCATTTTACTTAAAAAGAATTTAAATGATGAGTTTAAATATGAGGATTATAAAAAACTGGTTATAAGTTTGAAAGCAGAATTTACTTATGAATATAGAACAGACAAAGCGGGTTATCCATTTTTAAAAGATTTAGCACACATTTATAATAAAACACCTTATTTTCCTGATAAATGGAGGATGCATATACAACAATCTTAAACCTCTAAGCATCCATTGTCAAAAATTACGTTCATTATATTTGCACAAAAGAAAAAGAACTACTCAAGTTTAATAACGATGAAGTGCAACATCTGCAGAAAATAATACTTTTCAACGCAATTATTGATAATATTAATTGCTTAGAACACTGAAATTGTCGTATACTGAAATTAAAACTTCTCATTTCGTCCTATGATACCAACAGTTTATACATTATTTTTGTTAGAAGAGATAAAGACTGACGGACACAGTCCAATGAAATTTTTATGCAATGATGGTAATTACTATTATTGTAAATACAGGACACAGTTTAATAAGGAGGAGTTGGATTGTTTGGTTTATGAATTGGTCTGTCAGGCGCTGTTGAAGTACCTGAACATTCCTACACCAGATGTAGCGTTTGTTATGATTAAGGAGAATAGTTACGACTTAAGAAAACTTATTGCAAATAAGCGTTACATTAAACCGGGAATGGTCTGCTTCGGTTCCAAAGAAGCCGAAACAACAGCCTTGATTACAGGAATTCAAGGCATTTCCTGCAAAAGAGATTTTAATGAGTTCGCAAATCCTTACGATTTACTGAAAATTGCTATTTTCGATTTATGGGTGGATAATACTGACAGAGGACGAGGAAGCGCCGAAAATTATAATTTATTGATGCAGACTTATTCTATCGAAGAGCCTGAAACAAAACGGATAATTTTAAAGAATCGCTGGCTTGCATTCGACCATGCTTTTTGCTTTGGAGGAACTGAAAAACTACGTATCTTTAATGCGTCAATGCTACCAACAGCAAATGGAAAACTAATTGAGAGTGAATACTTCAACGGCGTTAAAAAATACTACCAACAAGAAAGATGTGAACAACTAATAGAAAATTTCATACCTTTGTGCATAAATAATTTAGAAGCAATTATTCACGATGTTTATTCTCAATTACCACCCGAATGGCAGACGCCGACTAGTTTAGCTGAAAGAATGACGACATTTCTTTCAAGCTCAGAAAGAACTATGCATTTAAAACAACTAACCCAACATTACACATTCAAAAACAAATAAACATGGAATCCTTTTTTGTCCCCGTGTATTTAAAATTCGGCAAATTAAGTGAAGAGAAACTGTTGGTAGCTCTGATTGGAGTCAGCGAGAGCAATATTTGGTTTAATTTCTCAGCTAAAAGAATAGAATTCAGCTCAAAAATTGCAGGCCAAGTATTTGGACATTTAGCCCAGAAAGTATTGGAGCAAATTCAGTTTAAAACAGAAGAAATAAACAAAGGACTTGGAAAACAGTCAAATAGCCTTTTTAATGTAAATCATGTGTTTAATGTAGATTATTTCGGTTATCTACAAAAATACAGCCAAAATACTGTTGTTTTTGGTCCCGTAGAATTTTTCAACTTTACAACATCTCCAATTGGATTCAAGGAACTTTACGAAAGTTTTATGAATGAAGGTTATATTGAGAATAAAGAAGTAAAACAAAGTTTCCAGACTAAAATAAGACACAAATTAGAAGCCGCCAATATTCAGGATAAGGCCGATATTGATTTTAAAATTACTCCAGAACAGATTAATGGCCTTTATAATAATACAATTGTGAGCTTAATTTCAAAAAACGGAGGTCTTTTAGCCGCTAATGCAATAGATTTCAGTAACAGCATCCAAACATTAGCCCAATCGTTGAATTCATTTGAGATACTGATTATTTCATTAAACAAATTTGCAGAAAAGTATCATTTCGAAAAAAGCCAATACTCGATTGTTACCTCTATGCCTGCAATCGGTTCGGAACAGGAAAAGCTAATGAATAATATCTATAAGAACAAAAAAGAAGTTTTTGATATTGTACCGGAAGACTCAATAGGTATAATTACTGAAAAATTACGTTCAAGTCATTATCATAAATTTTCTACTGTTTTACTTGAAAATCATGATGCATAAAACTGATTTCCCTAATATCCCATCAATAGAATCCTAATGAAAAAAACAGCAACACTTTTTGTGATAAGCCTTATCAGTCTATCCATATTCGGACAGACGGAAAGCGAGATCGTGACAAAGGCAAATGACTTAATCGCCCATAAGAAATATGAATCGGCTTATAAAGAGCTTGACAGCTTTGACCCGAAGAACGAAAAGCCGGACATTGTATTGCTGAAAGAAGACCTGGCACTGAATTATTTTGTAACCAGCATGGAGCATCAAATGTTTGCATTTAAAGACCTTGAAATGAATGAAAGCATTGAGGATTACAGGGGAAAGCAAGGTTCATCTAGCATGCATTCTTTCCCGGCAAATGAAATACTGGAAAAATTGCTGACCGAATATCCGGATAACTACAAATTGAATAAGGGACTTGGGGACTTTTATTATGACGCACTTCAACGTTACCAGGGAAACTGGTTGAAGCCGGACAGTACCCTGTCGAGATTAATCGTAAAAAATTATCAGACGGCGATCCATCATCATCTGGGCGATTACGCCGTGTATTACAAAGTGGGACTCGAACTACTGGAACAGAAAAAATATAAAGAATCCATATCTTACTTCCTGGAATCCATTAAACTGAAAAACGATCATGCAGATGCCCACTATAATCTGGCTTATGCTTACTTGTTCAATGACGACCAAAAGAATGCCCTGAAATATGCCCGAAATGCCTATGATATGTATCAGGACAAGTCCAATAAAGTTGATGCGGCAAGAATGACCGGTCAGATTTATACGGAAATGAAAGATGATAAAAATGCGATAGTCTATTATGAAATAGCCAACAACCTGAACCCCGATAATTATTATAATTTGCATCCATTGCTGGATCTGTATGTAAAGACCAAAAACACGAAAGAAAAAGAAACATTAAATTCATTTTACAACCTGGCTCCGGACAAACCAACCATATACAACAATCTGGCAGACATCTACCTTGAGAGCTCCAAAGCAAATGAATTGATTGAATTCTACTTATCCAAACTGTCGCAATTCGAGACTGACAAAAAGGTATCGGGTAACCTGCATTTTTACCTGGGAAAACTTTACCTGAACAGTGATAAGGGAAAGGCGAAAGAGCATCTTACGGAAGCCAAAACCGCTTTTTCGGGCGTCTATGCAAAGAACAATGATGTATTTAAGTCCATTGACCTGCTGTTGAAAGAAGCATCGAAATAACCGAATATCCTGAAAGATTTTTTAAAGACATACAAGACTTCATTCACGCAAATGCTTCCCAACTAAAATTTTTCAGTGACGTTGACAACCAAATATTTATACAGAAGCGATTCGTTAAGTCTTTTGCCGTATTTGTATTCCGCACAGTTTACCAATATTCTGTAAGAATGAGGTAAAGTAAACAAAATGAGAGCAGAAGAGAACAATCTATCAGTTATACTGTTCATATTAAAAATAAACATATCAACACCTTGTGAAATACAGAACATATTTTGTACTTTTTTTAAATAATTATTTCAAATTTGTTTTGTAAATCAAAAAGAATACTGTATGTTTATTGCACTTTTAGGAATTCCAATTTTACAACAATTCTAATACTTAATGTCATGACGAAAACGATAACATTCAACGAACTACGAAGAGTGAAGGATGCGCTTCCAAGCGGTAGTATGACCAAGATCGCAGAAGAACTTGGCCTGGAAAAAGAAACAGTGCGTAATTATTTTGGTGGACACGATTACAAAGACGGCAAAAGTTGTGGAGTTCATATAGAGCCTGGACCAGATGGAGGATTGGTCATGTTAGATGACACGAAGATATTAGATATTGCTCATCGTATTTTAGAAGAATTTGTATAATTGCCCCCTATTTATTTTGAAAGCAGTGACATTAAAACCTCACTGCTTTCTTGTTTTAGTAAATACCAATTGATAATGTTCGAGTAAAACAACAACCTGTTTTTTGTTTCTTCCAGAAAGACGAACTCTCTTCAATACGCTTCCGGCGAGAAGACGTCAAAAACTAAAGATTGAAGAACTTCCAATTAAAATTACAGGAGATCATTTATTTTCTATTATTTGGTATTATTATTGATTAGATTATTTGATTTTAAATTAAAATTAAAGATATTACTATCATGGACAAATCGACAGATTGCCTTTACTGCCAGCGGAATGAATTACAAAGAAGTTTAATGATTGAAATTTGCGACCTAAGCACTTCAACCCTTTTTTTATTCAAAGAACAAAGTTATCCGGGCCGATGTGTTGTCGCCTATAAAGGACATGTAAAAGAACTATTTGAGCTTTCGGAGACCGATCGAAACGCATTTATGAAGGATGTTTGTCAGGTAGCGGCAGCCATTCAGAAAGCTTTTTCACCGGCAAAAATCAATTACGGAGCCTATTCCGATAAATTACCTCATTTGCATTTTCATATAGTCCCCAAACAGGAAAATGGTTTCGGTTTCGGCGGAACCTTTGAAATGAATCCTCAAAAGACTTACCTGAACGAGGCTGAATATACAGAGACAATTACAAGAATTACAAATGCACTGTAATTAAAAAAAACGAAACGAACCATTCAATCATACAACATATATCCAATGAATTTACCTGAAGCCTTTGTTAGTCGGACCACCAACCTGTTAGGAAACGAATTTCAGGAACTGGAAAAAGCACTTGAAGAGGTTGCCCCAACCAGCATACGGGTAAATAACAAAACGGATTACCACCCCACAGACGAACGGGTAGCCTGGTGCGAATCGGGTTATTATCTGCATGAACGCCCACTATTCACAGCCGATCCATTATTTCATGCAGGGGTCTATTATGTTCAGGAAGCAAGTTCCATGTTTTTATACCAGGCTCTAAAACAGCACTTTCCAAACGCACAAACCGTTCTTGACCTGTGTGCGGCACCCGGCGGTAAATCAACATTGCTAACGCAGGCTTTAGCGGAAAGCAGTTTGCTGGTGAGTAATGAAATTGTACGTTCGCGGGCTTACATACTGGCAGAAAATCTTATAAAATGGGGTAATCCGAATATTATCGTTACAAATAACGAACCGAAAGACTTTGGCTTATTACCGGGATTTTTTGATGCAATCGTTGTGGATGCACCGTGCTCGGGGGAGGGAATGTTTCGAAAAGATAGTGGTGCCATAGAGGAATGGTCGGAATATAATGTAACTTTATGCGCTGCCCGGCAACGTGAAATTCTTACCTCCGTGTGGGACACATTAAAGACTGATGGCATCTTAGTATACAGCACCTGTACTTTCAACCGGGAGGAAAATGAAGAGAATGCAAGATGGGTTTGTGAAGAACTTGGTGCAGACTTACTGCGTATAGACCTGGAAGGGAATCCGGATATTACGACAACTGATTTCGGATACCGTTTTTACCCGCACAAGACACGGGGTGAAGGTTTTTTCCTGACAGTATTACGAAAAAACGCCTTAATACGTTCTTCTCAAAAGAGTAAACGGGACGACAAAAAAAATACAAAATTTGTAACAAAAAGCGATGTTCCAACGTTTTCTTTAAAGCGACCCGAACGTTGGGTCATTTTGCAGGAAGATAATTTACTGAAAGGATACGATAAAGATCGCCTGAATGATTTCCTGCTCCTGAAAAAGCAATTGAAATGTATGCACTCAGGCCTGTTACTGGGAGAACTAAAAGGAACTGATTTTATACCTTCGGCAAGCATTGCTTTGTCAAAAGGACTCGATAAAGGAAGTGTGGAAATAGTAGAAGCAGATTACCCGACAGCTATTTCATTTTTAAGAAAGGAATCCATCGTGTTACCCGAATCACCCCGGGGATATGTTTTGATTTGTTATAAAGGCCAGGCATTGGGGTGGGTCAAGAATCTGGGGAACAGAACGAATAATTTATATCCTCAGGAATGGAGGATAAGAATGAAGATCTGAGGGGATGAAGTAATGGAATTGAATAAAAACAGAAATTATTTATTAATATGAATCTTCTTTTTCTGGGGACAGGGACATCAACGGGAGTACCTCAAATTGGTTGCCAGTGCAGCACTTGCAAATCTTCCGACACGAAAGACAAACGATTACGCGCTTCGATACTGATAACGGAAGGAAACACAAAGATATTAATAGATTGCGGACCCGATTTACGGCAGCAGCTGCTTCGGAATGATATTGACTCCGTGACAGCGATACTATTAACTCATGAACATTACGATCACATAGGAGGATTGGATGATGTACGTCCTTTGGGAGATACACAATTGTATGCCGAGAAAAGAGTTTTATCGGTTATTCAACGGAATATGCCGTATTGTTTCGGCGAAAAGAAATACCCGGGGGTACCGCTAATTTATTTACATGAGATACGGGAAAATAATTTTTTTATAGAGAATACACCGGTACAACCTATACGGATAATGCATGCAAAACTCCCGATTCTGGGATTTCGGGTTGGAAAAACAGCTTATTTAACAGACATAAAAACGATTGATGACAGTTCAATTGAGAAATTGCAGGGTCTTGATATTTTAGTCATGAACGCACTCCGGATAAACAACCATATTTCTCATTTATCGCTCAAGGAAGCTATTGAAATCGCTGTCAGGATTGGAGCCCGCAAGACTTATTTCACGCACATGAGCCATGATATCGGTTTACACGAAGACGTAAACAAATCATTACCCAAAACAATGCAACTTGCTTACGATGGCTTGGAAGTGAGCATTTAAAAACAGGACACATATTACAAATAAAGAGACCTCTCTATTATGAAAACACATAAGCTACGAATTTACATACTTATTTTGGGGGCAACCATCTTCACGTCATGCTCCACCCCTTTTTTATATACCACGATAGATGTATTGCGTCCGGCTGATGTAGCTTTTGCTCCTGAAGCAAACGACTTGCTTATCGTAAACAATACCATTAATCAACCGGCAGAATACGGACACCGGAACCAATTTATCGGCGCAAAGCTAAAAAAAGTGTCGATTAAAACAGATAGTCTGTCCATTTTCTGTTTAGCGGCTTTGGCAGAGGATTTGGAAGGAAAAGATTTCTTTTCGTCCGTTCAGTTGAATCCAAATTCCATCAACAGAGGAACTGGATTTTTAAAAGCCGGCGTATTGGATTCAGCAACCGTAAAAAATTTATGTACGGTGAATCATGCCAATGTAATCCTGTCACTCGACAAAATAAAAGTGAATGATGATTTAACAGAAGATTACCTAAGAGAAAGCGCCTCCTATTTATCTACTATAGAACTTAAGTTCAAAACGACATGGAGCATTCACTATCTGAATAATCCCAAAGTTACAACCGTTGAATATAACGATACCGTGTTTTGGGAATCCGAATCATACTCTCGAAAGAAAGCGATGAGTGATCTTCCGAACCGGAATGACGCATTGGTCGACGGAGCTTTAACGGTCGGACATAAAGCGACAAATCGTTTTGTACCATACTGGGAAACCGAAGACCGATACGTGTTTAATCTGAGCAACAAGCTTATGAGACAAGGCATGGATTCTGTTTATGTAAAGAACTGGAAATCGGCCATCAGCCTATGGGAAACAGAATACAACAAGAGTGATGAAAGCTTGACACAGGCTCAGGCAGCAAACAATATTGCTGTCGGGTATGAAATCACAGGCGATCTTGACAAAGCACTGGAGTACGCCACTAAAGCTTACTCCAGCCTGAGCAAAATGAAGTTTTTAGATTATCAATCGTTTGTCCGCTTATATGAATACATGAACGAACTGACGAAAAGAAAAGACGAAATGGTTATTCTAAAGAAACAAATAGGTGAATGATTTTCAATTCACATTTCAACAACTTATAAATTTTGCAAAAATGCTAACACCCAACGACGAAATTATCCTACAGGAAAGAGGGATGACCACGCAACAGATTGAGGAACAAATTAAATCCTTTACCAACGGATTTCCTTATTTAAAAATTCGCAGTGCAGCCGAACCGGGAAAAGGAATTGTACAGGTTTCAGAAGAAAAAATATCGTTTTTACTGGAACAATGGGATGAATACCTGCAAACAGAAGCTTCCATTCTAAAGTTTGTACCCGCCTCAGGAGCTGCCAGTCGTATGTTTAAGGATTTGTTTGAATTTATGGAAGGTAAAAACGACGAACCAGCCAATTCATTTGAACATAAATTCTTCGATGAAATTAAAAGGTTTGCTTTTTATGACGACCTTAATACTGCCTGCATCAAAAACAACGGGCAAACAATCGATGGGCTGATCAAGAACAAGCAATACAAACCTATAGTTGAGAATTTGTTGCTTGAAAAAGGATTGAACTACGGTGTCCTTCCGAAAGGATTGCTAAAGTTCCACTCCTACCCTTCCGAGATCCGTACACCTATGCAGGAACATCTGGTAGAAGGAGCCCTTTACGCAGCCAGTGCATCAGGGAAAGTCAATATTCATTTCACCGTATCCAAAGAACACCGGGCATTATTCGAGAAACATTTCGGAGAATCAGTATCGCGATTCGAGAAGAATTATAATGTGAAATACAATGTTAGTTTCTCGGAACAAAAGCCATCTACAGATACTATTGCTGCCGATGAGAACAATGAACCTTTCCGGGACAAAAACGGAGACCCTGTATTTCGTCCGGGTGGACACGGTGCATTGATTGAGAACCTAAACGATCTGGATGGGGATGTTATTTTCATTAAGAACATTGATAATGTAGTGCCCGATTCATTAAAAGCAAGCACCATAACCTACAAAAAGGTGATTGCAGGTATGCTTGTAAATTTACAGAAACAAAGTTTTGATTATTTAACCGAGCTGGAAAACGAATCAATTTCGAAAGATAAATTAGCAAGCATAGCTCAGTTCTGTGAATTACAGCTAAATAATCATCATTCGGATTTGCAGGCATTGACGGAAATTGAGTTGCGTAAATATCTTTACACAAAATTAAACCGTCCGATCCGGGTTTGCGGAATGGTAAAAAACGTAGGAGAACCGGGCGGAGGTCCTTTCCTCACGGTAAATACGGATGGTACCGTATCACCCCAAATACTGGAAAGCTCGCAAATTGATATGACCAATCCGACAGATAAAGCGGTCATGATGAATTCAACGCATTTCAATCCGGTGGATTTGGTTTGTGGAGTAAAGAACTATAAGGGCGAGAAATTCAATTTAGTGAAACATGTCGATAAAAACACCGGATTTATTTCATTGAAATCGAAAAACGGCAGGGAATTAAAAGCTCTTGAACTTCCCGGGCTATGGAACGGTGCCATGAGCGATTGGAATACCATTTTTGTGGAAGTGCCTATTAATACGTTCAACCCGGTAAAAACAGTGAATGATTTATTGAGACCTCAACATCAATAAAACCGACAATACCGGAAGAGTTTATTAAATAAATTACCGTTCAACCTATTGAACGGCAATTTATTTGTTTGTATTATCTCACGACTTCGGCTTTAATAACCTTTATATCTTCCAACGGTCGGTCTTCATTTCCCGTTTTAGCTTCCGAGATTTTCCGAACAATGTCCAATCCCCGGATTACTTCGCCAAACACCGTGTATTGTCCATCTAAATGAGGCGTTCCACCAATGGTTTTATAATCAGTACGTTGTTGTACAGTCAGCTTATAGGTCGGATTCTTTTCCATATTCTGATGTACCACTGCTAGAATTGAATCATGCAAAGCATCCAGTTTCGATTGACTATGTTTTAACCTGTATTTATTTATTTCGTCCTGTTTAGTCATTGCAATTTTCTGAAACAAATTGACTTCCAGTTTTTGTTTATTCGCGGCTTCTATACTATCCAATGCAGAATCAGAAAACGTTTTTCCTTGAACAATATAAAACTGACAACCCGAAGATGCTTTCAGGGGATTGTTATCATCACCCTCCCGGGCAGCACACAAGGCACCGCGTTTATGATAATACTTCGGATAAATGAATTCGGCAGGAATAGTATAACTCATATCGCCGGAACCTAGAGAAGTCCCGGGGTTAGCCATTTTAGAATACGGATCACCTGCCTGGATCATAAAACCGGCAATAACCCGATGAAATAAAACCCCGTTGTAAAACCCTTTGTTGACCAACCGAACGAAATTATCATGGTGTTTCTTTGTATCGGGATATAACCGGACTATAATATCCCCATACGTTGTTTTAAAACGGATCGTAGTATCCGCATTTTTGTGAACAGCACAGGAATAAGACAGAATTAATATGAAAGTTAGAATTATTAAGATGCTTTTTCTCATTTTACACAACGATTAAATCAGACAATAACGTTAAATTAATAAGGATTCGGCAAAAGTACAGAAAAAACGGTTTCCATGTAAAAGTTTTTTTTGTAATTTGCTAAAATGTCCATTCACGTGCATTAATTTTATATATTTGCAGGGTTAAAAAAACGGACGAAGAATGTTATGTATGAAGCTTTAGAACAACTTGACCCTATCCGCATCAATTTCACGGCTTCCGGCATGCATTTTATCAATATAATACTTAGTTTTATCATGTTTGGAGTAGCATTAGGAATCAAGGCCAACCATTTTAAAGAACTAATAAAAGAGCCCAAGACCTATTTCGTCGGACTCTTCGGTCATTTAGTTGCTTTACCATTCATGACCTTTTTGCTCGCTATAGCACTCAACAACTATATTACGCCTACCATTGCCATGGGAATGTTTTTGGTAGCTGCCTGTCCAGGTGGAAATATATCCAATTTTATGACTTCCTATGCTAAGGGGAACACCGAACTTTCTATCGGACTTAGCGCAAGCACCACTTTATTAGCCACATTTTCAACACCGTTCAACTTTGCATTATGGGGAGGCTTATATCTGCGATTCATAAGTAATAAAGCCGGTCACCTGTTACAGCCATTACAGATTGATAATTTTCAACTGTTCGAAACAGTATTCATCTTATTGGGAATACCCCTGATACTGGGAGTCCTATTTGCCCGGTATTTTCCACGAATTACGGTAAGATTAAAAAAGCCCATCCAATACATTTCAATCGTATTCTTCATAGGCATAGTGGCCTTAGCATTTGCCAATAACCTGCACCTTTTTATGAAATATATCTTATATATTTTCTTTATCGTTTTAATTCATAACTTTCTGGCATTCCTCACCGGATTTTCACTCGGGAGTATCTTCAGGGTTTCAAACCGAGACAGAAGAACAATTACGATTGAAATGGGGATTCAAAATTCAGGTCTTGGTTTGGTACTGCTATTTAATCCCAAGATATTTCCACCCTCACTGGCAATAGGCGGAATGCTTTTTATTACTGCCTGGTGGGGAATCTGGCACATTATTGCCGGACTTAGTCTGTCAACCTATTGGTCGAAGCATCAACCCAAATAAGAAAATTGTTTGTGTAATTCTTTAATTATCTTCTAAAGATGTCAAATATAGTCGCATATCCTCTCTCATTTAGTTTAGTACGAAATTACATGGTATTTACCTTCAAGCGATATTACAGTGAATACATTGTGACTGGCCGGGAAAATATACCAGCAGAAGGCCCTGTTATCTTTGCTCCAAACCACATTAATGCCTTGATGGATGCATTAGCCGTTCATTCAATAGCTCCTTATAAATTACCGGTCATTTTCTTAGCACGTGCCGATATTTTCAAGAATAGAACAGCTGCAAAGTATCTTAAATTTGTCAAAATAATGCCGGCATTCCGTATGCAGGATGGTATGGAGAACCTCGGAAAGAATAATAAGATTTTTGAGCAATGCGTAGATATTCTTAATCAAAATAAAGCGTTAGGCATAATGCCGGAAGGGAATCAAGGAGAGCAACGAAAACTAAGACCGCTGGTAAAGGGAATTTTCCGAATTGCCTTTACTGCCCAACAAAAAGACAACCTTCATCCAAATGTAAAAATCATTCCGGTAGGAATCGACTATGGCGATCTGGAGAAATACGGTAAGCATATCATCATAAATATAGGCAAACCGATTGAAGTGTCGGAATACATGAAAAGCTATGCCGAAAATACGGTTACTGCAACAAACGAAATTCGCGAAAGGCTAAGGAGCGATTTAAATAAGCTATCATTAGACCTGGCTACCAAAGAGTATTATGAATGCTTTGAGACTGTCGTTGAGGTAGCAAATTCAACTTATGTGAAAAAGCTGAGCCTGCCGGACAATACGATTTCCCGATTTATAGCCCGTCAGAAAATTGCAAAAAGATTAGTGACACTCGAAAACACAGGATCTGAAAAGATCGAAAAGTTAGACTTTCTTTGTAAAGAGTACTCAAGATTATCAAAGAAATTAAAATTACGAAGTCGAATTATAGAGCAAAAACCTGACGCTGTAATTACAATTCTGCTCAAAGGATTGATACTACTATGCATATTGCCCGTGTTTATATATGGCTTACTTCTTAATTTCCTTCCATTTTTCATTCCCGTATTCGTTCGAAAGTACATTATGAAAACTGAATACGAAGGATTTTTCAGCTCTTTACAATTTGGATTGGGAATCATTACGTTCCCAATTTTCTACCTATTGCAAACTCTTTTGGTTTGTTATTTGCCCGGTACATCCTGGTGGATGACCCTGATATTCTTCTGCACACAATATCCATTCGGTAAATGGGCCATTAAATGGAATGGGACGACAAAAAAATTCATAGCAAAACTCAAGTATAGAAAGTTAGCAAACAATAAATCAAACGATCTACTTCAGGTATTAAATGTGCGTCAACAAATCATTCAACTGATTTCTTAAATGCGATAGCCGGCTATTCCAACAACAATTACAGCCAATAAAATGCTTTAATGTTATATTCTTCTATATCATTATTTATCGGGCACAATCTTATTTAAATTTGGTTGATCTTGTTCATTTTCAAGCTCACTATCGTCGTCATTCATAAGATAATCTAAAGATTCGTCGTCTTCATCCTCCCATATCTTAACAGGTTTTTGAGGTCCAACATTCTTATACAACACAGATAGCACAAATCCTATTATTCCTCCAGCCAAATGCCCTTCCCATGAAACCGGATCCTGAATTTGCCATGGGAAAATATGCCATACCATGCTGCCATAGACAAAGGCAACAACGAGTGATATAGCTATTAACGGTGTATGTTTCCTGATAATTCCACTAAAAAACAAAAAGAAAGCTAATGAATAAACCAATCCACTAGCTCCGATATGCCAACTATCTCGTCCGATTAACCAAAGAATTAAGCCACTAAAAACATAGGAAAGAATCATCACTTTCAAGGCTAATGGTTTATAAAAATAGAATAAAAGACTGGCAAGTATAACCCATGAAATTATATTATTAATCAAGTGATCCCAATCTGCATGAACAAATATCAACGTAAAAATGCCCCAGATATTTTCTATACGACGAGGATATACACCGGCAGTATGAAAGTCCCAATCCATACCTTTTTCTAAGACAAAACTGAGAACCATTAATATCGCAACTATAGAAGGTATAAAAACAGCATTCATAAATTGCCGCTTATTCGTGAAAGGTATTGGCTCGTTTGGCATTATAATCTCATTTTTCATTCGGGCATAAAGTTACAATATCTTTCAGTAGTAAACATGAAATAGTGATTAAAAGTATTTTAGTAAAAGCAAGGAAATAAATAACAAAAAACATTCATCATTTATCCGAACCTCCTTTTAATAAAAACAAGAATTATGTAAATTCGATAAAAAAAAAGCATTCATGTTTGGAAATAATTTAATATATTGCGGTCGGAAATGGGAAACTTTAAATATCTTATAAAATTTCATTTCATTATTTTGATTTTCTATGTATTGCAATAACTTTGAAGATACCTAATAGTAAAATTTAATATCATTTTTAATGAGTTACCTCAATTTTGACAAAACCTTATTAATAAATCTTGAAAAGTCTCTCGCAAAAGAGACCATCAGGACCAATAGAGCAGGAACTTACAACAGTACTAGTTTAGTTGACTGCAACACCCGTAAATATCATGGCCAGTTGGTTATGCCTTTGCCTGAGATTGATGATTCCAACCATGTTTTACTCTCATCGCTTGACGAAACAGTTGTTCAACATGGTGCTGAGTTTAATTTGGGAATTCATAAATTTGAAGGCAATAATTTTAGTCCGAACGGGCATAAATATATCCGCCAATTTGATATTGAAGTAATATCCCGAACTATATATCGTGTCGGAGGAGTCATCCTTTCCAAAGAGCGTCTATTAGTTTCTTTTGAGCCAAGGGTACTAATCAGATACACCTTACTGGAAGCACATTCGCCTACTTTGCTTCGTTTTAAACCCCTTCTTGCCTTTCGCAGTGTAAATGAACTGACTCACCAAAATGATGTTGCAGAGACATCCTACAAGGAGATTCAGAATGGTATTTCAATGTGTCTATACGAAAAATATCCTGATCTATGTATGCAATTTTCTAAAAAGACCACCTATAATCATCAACCTTATTGGTATAAAAACATTGAATATTTTAAAGAGCAAGAACGCGGTTACGATTATAAAGAAGATTTATTAGTTCCCGGATTCTTTGAAATGCCAATAAAAAAAGGTGAATCCATAATATTTTCAGCCGGGATTTCGGAAATTTCACCACGTAAACTGAAATCTCTTTGGGACGAAGAATTAACGCGAAGGAATCACCGCGTTGATATGTTTAGCTGTCTGAAAAATTCAGCTCAGCAATTTTACAAACGGGAGGGAGATAAGACCTACTTATTGGCAGGTTATCCCTGGTTTGGAGCAAGAGCACGGGATCAATTTGTTGCGCTTCCAGGTTGTACGCTTACAATTGACAGAATGGACTATTTTGATGCAATAATGGAAACTGCAATTCCTGAACTTCAACGATTCATGGACGGACAGCGAACGGGCTTTAAACTTCAATCCATAGACGATCCGGATATGCTACTATGGTTTTTATGGACTATTCAGCAATTTGCAAAAACAGCGTCGTTACACGAAGCATCAATAAGATATCTGGATATTGTAACGATCATAATCTCCTTTATCCGCAAACAGAACCATCCTAACTTATTCCTTCACAATAATGGTTTACTGTATGTTAATGGTACAGAGAAGCCGGCAACATGGATGAATGCCATAGAAAACGGACGTCCTATAACGCCTCGTACAGGTTATGTTGTTGAAATCAATTCATTGTGGTATAACGCATTAAAATTCACAGCTGAACTTACAAGAGAAAGTGGAAACGAACATGCAGCTGATTTATTAGATTATCAAGCAGGAATAGCCCGTGAAGAATTTGTAAAAACATTCTGGAACGGGAATTATTTGTATGATTATGTCGATGGGAATTACAAAGATCTGGAAGTTCGCCCGAATATGCTTCTTGCTGTAGCATTACCATATTCACCATTAAGCATACAACAACAGAAATCCGTATTGGATATTACAACAAAAGAACTGCTTACTCCCAAAGGATTGCGTTCATTAAGTCCGAAAAGTGGTAATTACAGGCCCAGTTACGTTGGAGGTCAACTTGAACGGGATAGGAATTATCATAATGGACCGGTTTGGCCATATACTTTTGGAGCTTTTGCTGTTGCTTATTTAAAAATCTACAAACAAAGTGGCAAATCATTTATAGAAAGGATGTTGGTTGGTTTTGAAGCCGAAATGACAGAGCTTTGTATTGGAACGCTTCCTGAATTATTTGATGGTAATCCGCCTTATAAAGGCCATGGAGGAATGTCATTTGCTATGAGTGTTGCGGAGATATTGAGAGTATTGGATATTTTGAAGAATTACGAAAAAGAATAAACATGAAGGCATTAATGTTCGGTTGGGAATTTCCGCCTCATATTTTGGGAGGATTAGGAACAGCCAGTTATGGTTTGACAAAAGGGATGGCATTACAAGATGATATGCAAATAACATTTGTAATACCTAAACCACATGGCGATGAAGATCAAAGTTTTTTGAAAATTATCGGTGCCTGCAATGTCCCTGTTGTTTGGAAAGACAATGATTGGAATTACGTTAATCAACGTATCGGTTGGCAAATGAATCCGAATGAGTACTTTTGGCTAAGAAACGGAATAAAGTACAACTTTACAAGGATTTATACAAACGATTTGGGTTGTATAAATTTTTCAGGTAAATACCCGGATAACTTACTCGAAGAAATTTCAAACTACGAGGCAGTAGCAAGTGTTTTAGCTCATCAGTTGGAATTTGATATAATCCATTCTCACGATTGGCTAACCTATCCGGCAGGCGTTTTTGCCAAACAAATAAGCGGTAAGCCTCTGGTTATTCATGTTCATGCTACAGATTTTGACCGAAGCAGAGGACAGGTGAATCCAACGGTTTATGGCATTGAAAAGCGGGGAATGGATGCAGCAGACCATATTATGACTGTAAGTGATTTAACCCGGAAGATCGTTATTGAAAAGTATTTTCAGGATCCGCGTAAGGTAACCACAGTACATAATGCGGTTGAACCTCTGCCTAAAGTTGATTCATTAATGAAGACTCCCCGTAAAAATAAAGTCGTTACCTTTTTAGGTCGTATAACGATGCAGAAGGGGCCTGAGTATTTTGTTGAAGCGGCTTATCAAGTACTGCAAAGAACAAAAGATGTTCGTTTTGTTATGGCTGGAAGCGGCGACATGATGAATGCCATGATTGACCTGGCTGCAAAACGTGGTATTGCCGACCGATTTCATTTTACCGGTTTTTTGAAAGGCAATCAGGTTCAGGAAATGTTAGCTGAAAGTGATGTTTATATTATGCCGTCAGTTTCTGAACCTTTTGGCATATCCCCTCTGGAAGCTATGCAGGTAGGGACACCAACAATTATCTCCAAGCAATCGGGTTGTGCCGAAATTCTGACACATGCTATCAAAACAGATTATTGGGACATCGATGCAATGGCAGACGCCATTTATTCCATTGTAAAAAATCCGGCTATGTATGAAAGTCTTAGTAGATTAGGACTTGAAGAAGTAAATAATATCCGTTGGCAAGATGCAGGATTGAAAGTACGTGCAATTTACGAGAGCGTTATGTAATTTACAATATATATTCATTTACAATAGACAACTAGAAATACTTAAGTTTAATTCAATTTGCTTTTGTTTTATAGCTTGCAACTTGTAACTTGTAACTAAAATTAATATGAGGAACATTTGTTTTTATTTTCAAATCCATCTCCCTTTTCGATTGAAACGTTATCGCTTCTTTGATATTGGTAATGATCATTACTATTATGATGATTTTCAAACAGGCGATCGAATTCGTAACGTGGTGGAACAGTCTTATTTAATCGCAAATCGGACAATTTCGGAAATGATTCGTAGTTCAAATGGGAAATTCCGTTGTGCTTTTTCTATTTCTGGCGTAACACTCGAACAATTAGAGCAATATGCTCCCGAAGTCATTGATAGTTTTAAGGAACTTGCAAAAACCGGAAGTGTGGAATTCTTGGCTGAGCCTTATGCACATTCCCTTTCATCGGTATTCGATGCCAACGAATTTGAGCGGCAGGTTAAGATGCATGCCAACAAAATTGAAGCTCTTTTTGGAAAACGCCCTACCGCCTTTTTTAATGCGGAATTAATCTATTCAGATGAGATTGGTGAATTGGTATCGAAAATGGGATATAAAACAATGATGATTGACGAGGCTAAACATATTTTAGGCTGGAAAAGTCCAAATTATGTATATTCCCATTCGTATATTCCAAAACTAAAATTATTAGTTCGAAATTTCAAGCTGAGTGATGATATTTCCTTTCGATTTTCAAACATATCATTAACTGCCGATACATTTATAAACTGGATAGCCAGTCTACCTGAAGATGAAAAAGTTATTAACTTAGGAATGGGATATGAAGTTTTTGGAGTAACCCAACCTGCTCATACAGGAATTTTTGAATTTTTGAAAGCATTATCATATTTTGCAATAGAACAGCAAATGAGTTTTGTTTTGCCTTCTGATATTAGTAAAAGGAGTGAATCGGCGGGTGCTTTATCGGTTCCCTATCCTATTAGTTGGGTCGGAACAGACAAAGATCTTACTCCCTGGACAGGGAATGATCTGCAACAGGAAGCATTAAACAAGCTCTATGCTGTAGGCGAACGAGTAAGGATGTGTTCTGACAAACCGTTGTTATTAGATTGGTTAATACTCCAATCTACCGATCATTTTCGTTACATGAGCCACAAAGATGCATACGGAACGAATTATGAATCGGCATACGAAGCTTTTACAAATTACATGAATGTACTTGCCGATTTTCTGGAAAGAGTGGATGCACAATATCCCACAACGATTGAGAATGAAGAATTAAACGAGTTGCTTAAAACCATTAATCAACAAGACGATGAAATAGAGAAGTTGGAAACTGAACTCAAAAGGATTAAAGCAAAGAAAGGAAAAAAAGAGGAAGAAAAATAATTCATATTTTCAATAAAAAAAGCTTACTGGCGATTCAGTAAGCTTTTTTTATTGAAAACAGTAAAATGCGTTGGTTAAGCAGGTACTTTTGTAAATTAAATTTATTCACTTACCTTTGTGCTCCAAAATCAGGATTCCCTCGTATGAAAGAATATTTACAAGACAAGATATTTCAAATTATTTCCGAAGCAGCGGATGAGCAGAAACAGGAATGTTATGTAATTGGGGGATTTGTCCGTGATATTTTTTTGAAACGCCCTTCAAAGGATATAGATGTAGTGGTGGTTGGAAGTGGAATTGAACTTGCCAAAAAGGTCTCGGATAAGTTAGGAAAACGTGCCAGTCTCACGGTCTTTAAAAACTTCGGGACAGCTCAGGTTAAACTAAAAGAGTTGGAAGTCGAATTCGTAGGTGCCCGAAAAGAATCTTACCAGCGTGATTCACGAAATCCTATTGTTGAAGATGGGACATTGGAAGATGACCAAAATCGCCGCGATTTCACTATAAATGCCATGGCTTTATGCCTCAACAAAGACCATTTCGGGGAATTGATTGATCCTTTCGGAGGATTGGAAGATCTGAAAAACTTTGTAATACGTACACCACTCAACCCCGACATTACTTTCTCCGATGATCCGCTACGCATGATGCGCGGTATCCGCTTTTCAGCTCAACTGGGATTCTTTCTCGAATCAAATACGTTCGATGCTATCGTGCGAAATAAAGAACGCATTGATATTATTACCAAGGAACGTATTGCAGATGAATTGAATAAAATCATGATGTCTAAAAAACCCTCTGTAGGCTTCACATTACTTGAGAAAACAGGGTTGCTGAAACTTATATTCCCTGAACTTTTAGCTTTAAAAGGAGCTGAGACAAAAGATGGAATAGGGCATAAGGATAATTTTAATCACACATTAGTTGTACTGGACAACGTGTGTAAACATACCGACAATTTATGGCTCAGGTGGGCTGCTTTATTGCACGACATAGGAAAACCGCTCACGAAACGGTTTGATCCAAGATTAGGCTGGACATTTCATAACCATAATTATATTGGAGAGAAGATAATTCCGGATATTTTTCGAAGGATGAAACTGCCTACCAACGAGAAAATGAAATATGTCCAGAAAATGGTAACTCTTCATATGCGCCCCATCGTGTTGAGCGAAGAAGAAATAACCGATTCGGCTATCCGTCGTTTATTATTCGAAGCAGGTGATGACATTGATGATTTAATGATGCTTTGCGAAGCTGATATTACGTCTAAAAACGAGGAAAAGGTAAAGAAATTCCGTGCCAACTTTCAACTGGTGCGTCAAAAGTTGAAGGAAATAGAGGAGAAAGATCGTGTCCGTAATTTTCAACCGCCTATAGGAGGAAAAGAAATCATGGATACGTTTAATTTACCCGCGTCGGCTATCGTCGGCGAAATTAAAATGCGTATAAAGGATGCCATTATGGATGGAATTATTCCCAATGAACATGATGCTGCTTATACTTACATGCTTGAAATCGCCAAAGAATTCGGATTAAATCAGGTTATTCTATAAATAATTAAGTCAACCGACAATGAACATACAAACAATATGAAACGACTAATTCCAATCCTCAGCATGGTTTTATTATCATCAAATCATTCTAATTCACAAATTGTTTATCCCGCAACCGCCAAAGAGAAGGTGGTAGACACCTATTTTGGTGTTGAAGTAAAAGAGCCTTACCGCTGGTTGGAAAATGACACTTCAAAAGTTACGGCTGCCTGGGTTAAGGCTCAGAACAAAGTCACCTATGATTATCTGGGACAAATTCCTTTCCGCAGAGAGTTAAAGAAGCGGTTGACTGCGTTATTGAATTATCCGAAATATGGTGCTCCTTTTAAAAAGAACGGACAGTATTTCTTTTATAAAAATAACGGGCTGCAAAATCAAAGCGTTCTATATCGCCAAACAACACTAACTTCAGAACCGGAGATACTACTCGACCCAAATACATTCTCCACGGATGGAACAGTAGCCTTACATGCTCAGGCTTTCTCCAAAGACGGGAAATATCTCGCCTATTCAATTGCACGAAGCGGCTCCGACTGGAATGAAATCTTTGTTATGAACGTTGCAACCAAACAAATTCTATCCGACCATATTCAATGGTCTAAGTCTTCGGATATTTCATGGCAGGGAAACGGGTTCTACTACAGCGCTTACGACGCACCCGAACCCGGAAAAGAATATTCCAACAAAAATGAATACGAAAAGGTCTATTATCATACCGTGGGTGAATCACAAAGTCAGGATAAACTGATTTATGAGAATAAAGAATTTCCTCTCAGGGAATGTTATCCGATTGTTACGGATGACGAAAAATTTCTTTTTATAACCGAGACTGAAACTACAACAGGGAACGAATTACTATTTAAAGACTTAACCATTCCCAATTCAAAGTTCGCTTTATTGGCTCCCGGATTTAAAAATGATTATACGGTCGTCGATCATGTGGATGGGAAAATATATATTCTTACAAACTGGAAAGCTCCCAAACAACGTTTAATGGAAGTCAATCCAACAGATCCTTCCCGTGAGCATTGGAAAGAGATCATTCCTGAATCGGAAAATGTACTCGAAAACACGACCATTATTGGAGGTAAGATTTTGGCTGAGTATATGAAAGATGCCACCCACCATGCTTATAGCTTCGACTTAACCGGTAAGAAACTTTACGAAATTCAATTACCAACGCTGGGGACTCTGAGCGGATTTACAGGGAATAAAGACGACAATGAAGCCTTCTACCTGTTTAGTTCCTACACCTTCCCTCCTACCGTTTATCGGTTTGATGCTGCAAAAAACACGTCGGAGGTTTTTCATAAAACGGAAGTCGCCTTTCATCCCGAAGAATATATAAGCGAACAGGTATTCTTCACCAGTAAGGATGGCACCAAAGTTCCCATGTCGGTTATCTATAAAAAGGGAACAAAAATGAATGGTAAGAATCCGCTGATGCTTTATGGATACGGAGGTTTCAATATCAGTCTGAGCCCTTCATTTAGTGTGATACGCATTCCTTTTTTAGAGAATGGAGGCATTTATGTAGTAGCCAATATCCGCGGTGGTGGCGAATATGGAGAGGCCTGGCATTTGGCAGGTACCAAAATGCACAAACAGAATGTATTCGACGATTTTATTTCAGCTGCCGGGTATTTAATCTCTAAAGGATATACCTCTTCCGCTAAGTTAGCTATTGATGGCGGTTCTAATGGCGGACTGCTGATTGGAGCCTGTATGACCCAACGGCCCGATTTATTTGCTGTAGCGGTCCCCGAAGTGGGCGTCCTTGACATGTTACGCTACAATCAGTTTACCATAGGCTGGTCATGGTCCAGCGATTATGGCACCAGTCAGGAGAGCAAGGAAATGTTCGAATATCTGTTAGGCTATTCCCCGCTGCACAATGTAAAGCCCGGCGTTAAATACCCCGCCACGTTGATTATGACCGGCGATCACGACGATCGGGTGGTACCGGCTCATTCATTCAAATTTGCGGCTACGTTGCAAGCCGACAACGCCGGGAAAACTCCTGCTTTGATACGCATAGACTCTAAAGCCGGACATGGAGCCGGGAAGCCTGTCGGGAAGGTAATCGATGCTCAAACGGATATGTGGTCATTCGTCATGTATAATTTGGGAATGGATCCAAAATTTTAATCCAATCATTCCTGTTATAATCAGGTTAATATCTTTTTAAAAAGTGAATTCAGTCTATGAATTCACTTTTTTTTATGCTAAAAATTTGTCAAATGCGCCAAAATGGCTATCTTTGCACCGCTTTAGAAAAATGGCGGGATAGCTCAGTTGGTTAGAGCGTCGGATTCATAACCCGGAGGTCACGAGTTCAATTCTCGTCCCCGCTACATAAAAAGAGGAAGTTCATTCAATGAGCTTCCTCTTTTTATGTTATATAACCGGACTAAACAAATTTCGGTTTCCAGAAGGATTAATCTATCTTCATAAATTATTTTATATCCGTTTTCTGTATATCAGACCACCTGGTATGTTCGTCCACTCGTTTAGGTTGTCAACTTTCATAACCAAATTTATTTTCAAGCGTCTGCTTACTCCGATCATTTAAAGCTGCAACAGGATTGAACTGTAGGAAATATTGGCAATCCTTTAGCTGGAAACTCTCCGCACCAGACATACAAACTATTTTTTGACAGCCCCTATATTTTAGATGTCTATTAAAAAGAAGCCATAATAATCCCTGAATTTAGGACTAGAATAAATAATCGTTCAACCTGTTCATCCCGTAATCAGGTGCTTTCTGTTGCTTTCGTTCGAAGTATAAAGTGACTTTATAGAGACTTCCCTGGGAGTTGCGAGGGGGTTCAGATAGGTTCATCCCTCTGAACCCCCTCGCAACCCCCTCGCAAGTATGAATGAAAATAGTCACTTCCCGGACGAACGGATATTGCGAAAAGACGGCGTCTGAGCTTACAGGGTTGGCTGACTTTGGGGATTGGGAGGAACGAGGAATGAGAGAGAAGGAATGAAAAAAGGAAGAAGATAATCTGATCTAATTGATTCAGAATCAGAAGTAAAATCAGGTATTGTCCAGAAGCTTTTCGAATTAAACTAAATTTACAATCATAGCTAAATATACAAATATATATTTACATATAATAATGTAATATAATTATATCGATATTTTGTACTTGTTTAAACGATTAAACTTATATTTGTTGCGTTAAATCTGAATAGAAAAAACACAATATCTACGTTCATGAAAAAGAATGTATCCTTAAAAGACATAGCTGAACAAGTCGGAGTTTCAACAGCTCTGGTCTCCTATGTGTTGAACAATAAACTAAAGGATCGGATTAACAAAGAGGTTGCAGCTAAGATCAAACAAGTAGCAAAAGACCTCAACTACCAACCTAATCAGATTGCAAGAAGCCTAAAGGCTCAAAAGACTTTCACCATCGGCTTAATTGTAGCCGATATTTCCAACCCATTTTCATCTCAAATAGCCCGTATCATTGAAGACGAAGCTAAAAGTTTCGGTTATTCCGTCATTTTTGGCAGTTCGGACGAAAGCGCTGATAAAACGCGTAATCTAATCAAGTTACTCCTTAACCGCCAGGTTGATGGTTTAATTGTTTCATTGCCGAAGGACACGGAAGATCAGATACTTTACCTGAAAAGTACCGGAGTGCCATTTGTATTGATTGACCGCTATTTTCCAACTATTCAAACAAACTCCGTATCCATAAATAATTATCATGCCGCCGGAAAAGCTATCCAACATTTGCTGGAAAACGGACATAAACGTATCGGGGTTATAGGTTACGAGACCTCCCTGTTTCATCTGAACGAACGAATCAGAGGAGCCGAAGAATCGCTGGCCGGTAATGCTTTGATTGGTAAAATCAGGATTGACAATGTAGACGAAGATATTGCTACGGCCCTTGACGGATTTCTTTCCGATGCCAATCCTGTGGATGCCCTGTTTTTTACAACAAACTTACTGACCATTGCCGGAGTAAAATATATCAACAGTCTGGGTATAAAAATTCCCGATCAACTTGCGATTGTTGGTTTTGACGAAACCGATGCCTTTGATTTGTTTTACGCGCCCATCACCTATGTCAGGCAACCCATGTCGGAGTTGGGTCGAAAGTCGGTAGAACTGCTTCTCAACACCATTGATGACCGGGAGAACATGGAATCGGTTGAACTGGAGACAGAACTTATAATCAAAAAATCATCCATAGTTAGAAAATAATTTTTTTAATCAGATTGTTTAAACGATTAAATGACCGATTAACTATCCAATAACCAAATTCAAAATACAAAAAAAGATGGAAACAACAGATCAACGAAAGAAGACAGTAGTATGTTACGGAGAAGTCCTGTGGGATATTTTCCCCGCTCAAACCAAACCCGGAGGTGCTCCCATGAATGTAGCATATCATTTACGCAAGTTTGGCATCGACAGCCGAATGATAAGTCGGGTAGGAAACGACGAGGCCGGTAAGGAACTATTAAAATTACTCACTAAATGGGATATTCCTACTGAAAATTGTCAGATTGACAAAACTTACGAAACCGGAAAAGTATTGGCAACCGTATTGCCCGGAAACGAAATGAGCTATTGCATTCAATCACCGGTGGCCTGGGATTATATTACCCCGGAAGTTGACTTTAACAGTTTGGTAAGTCAGGCCGATGCATTCGTGTTCGGAAGTTTGGTAACCCGAAACGAAACTTCGCGTGAAACACTTTATCAGCTAATCGAAAAAGCAACGTATAATGTGTTTGACATCAACTTACGTCAGCCGTTTTATTCAGTGGAAATAATCGAATACTTACTCGGAAAATGTAATTTACTGAAACTGAATGAAACTGAAGTAGAATTAATCAGCAGTTGGTTTATACAGGAACCTCTTGACGAAACGGCATCTGTCAGACACATACAACAAAGATTCCATATCGATGAAGTGATTGTAACAAAAGGTGCTGACGGCGCAAGTTATTACACAAAAGACGAGGTCTATTCGTTTCCTGCCTTCAAGGTAAAAGTAAAAGACACCTGCGGTAGCGGAGATTCATTTCTGGCTGCATTTCTGGCAAAGAAATTTGAGAATGAGACACCCAAAACACGCATGATCTATGCTACCGGACTTGGAGCATTTGTAGCATCCCATGAAGGAGCCTGCCCGGCTTATGACCTGACAAAACTAGAATCCTATATTTTTCAACAACAAACCATTTAAATAATCACCTGCAAAAATCTAATTTATTATGCAAACATCAAATTTATCCTCCGGTAAGTCAGTCGATGTTGAAACAACAACGACCAACCGCAACGCACAAAAGACAAATCGCTATGTACTTCCTTTAATTTTAATTGTTCTCTTGTTCTTCATGTGGGGAATGGGCAGTAGTATCAACGACATCCTAATCAAACAGTTTAAAAAAACATTTGAGTTAACTGATTTCGAATCCGGCCTGGTACAGTCGGCATTCTATTTAGGGTACTTTCTATTAGCTATTCCGGCTTCATTAATCATGCGCAAATTCAATTATAAGACAGGAATTGTCATGGGTCTTGTACTGTTTGCCTTAGGCGCATTCCTGTTTTATCCCGCTGCCGAGAAAGCGTCGTATGGGTTCTTCCTTTTTGCATTATTTGTTATTGCCTCGGGACTGACATTTCTGGAAACTGCCGGTAATCCGTATGTTTCAGCATTGGGCGATCCCGAAACAGCAACATTCAGATTAAATTTAGCGCAATCGTTCAACCCGATCGGGTGTATTACAGGTATCCTGATTGGACAGAATTTTATTCTGTCAGGTGTAGAATATACCAAAGAACAACTGTCCAAAATGTCCCCTGACGCAGTAAAAGCTTATTTTACGTCCGAAGCTCACACGGTGCAAACTCCTTATGTGATTATTGGGATCGTTATTATTGTGGCTGCACTGGTTATCCTGTTCACCAAATTTCCGGTAGTAAAAGACGAGGAAACTCACGGTAATTCAACAACAAAACAAACTTTGAAATTTATTTTCAGTAAACGCCATTTCAAACAAGCCGTTTTAGCTCAGTTTTTCTACATCGGCGCTCAGGTATGTATCTGGAGTTTCTTAATCCGATATATTCAGGGAACCATCCCCGGAACTCCCGAACGATCGGCAGCCAATTTCCTGACTATTTCACTGGTAGTTTTCACGGCAGGCCGTTTTATAGGCACCGCCATATTGAAGAGAATAAAAGGCCATAATCTACTTTGGATCTATGCAGCTATTAATGTCGTTTTAATTATCATTGCTCTTCTGTTTCCGGGCACTATCGGACTTTGGGCATTGGTTGGAACCAGCTTCTTCATGTCGATCATGTATCCTACAATCTTCTCGTTGGGAATCAGAGGACTTGGCGAACACACCAAACTGGCAGCCTCCGTACTGGTTATGGCCATCATCGGCGGCGCACTGATTACTCCTCTTATGGGCCTGGCCTCTGTCCATTTCGGTATTGGAAAAGCAATTGTAGTACCGCTTATTTGCTTTACCGTGGTGGCATATTACGGATTAAAGGGTTATAAAGAAAAAACCGAAACAATCGTTTAGAAAACTCACACATCGGCAAACAGATCATTATCGGGATTATATGACACAGAAAAATTTTTTATTATCAAGTCAATAATTTTTTTAGTTCTTTGTTTAAACGATTAAATAATCACTGCCATGAAAAATACACTCATTATTTTATTGATCTGTTTATCTCCTGCCTGCATTTTTTCACAGGTGGTTATAACAAACACCAACTTTTCATTAGGAACAACCGGACGTATAGGCGTTGGATTATCACCAAACGGTGAAGGCACCCAATGGAAACCGTTGAACCTCTCCGGACAAGGTTCGTTAGCAGGGCGTATGGAACAAAACGATTATATGGATCTGTTGCCGGCAATTCATTTTACACCGAAATTAAACGGTACCGACAGCACCAATGTAACTTTTCAGGTGCGCCTTGGCATGTATTCGGCAAACGGACAGTTTATGGGGAATACAAGTACCCGCACTGCCAACGGATTAACCATCATTTTGCCCGAAACCTATATCGAAGCCCGGAATATCATGGGCAGTCGTTGGTCGGCATGGGCAGGAGTCCGTTTCCGTCGATACGATGATATTCATATTTGCGACTATTTTTACTTTGACGATCATTCAGCACAGGGATTTGGTGTGAGCTACAAAACTACCGAACTGACTTTATTAATGCCGGCTTCAACCGATTCATCGGGAGTATACCCTTATAATTATGCAGTTACGGTTGCCGGTGCTACTAACCCGGCTATACGTCAACGGCAAGTTTGGATAGGCGAACACAGTATTAAATTCAAAGACGGAAGTATCATAAAGTTACTTGGTGAATTTCACTATGTACCGGTAACTTCTAAAAAAGCATTGAAATATTACCCTGCCGATAACGGTTGGGTGGCAGGAATAAAATACAGCAATCCCCTTAAAACAACTTTACCCGGTTCATTCAATCAATTCTCGATACGCTACGGAACAGGAATCGCCAATGGTGGTGATAACGGAAATACCTTTACCTGGGCTACTTACGGTCCACCGGATGCAAACGGGAAATACACGCATGCCTACTCGTTTACGACTGTGGAACATTTCTTACTAAACTTATCCCGACAAGTCAGCATCAATGGATATGGAGTTTTCACACAAAGTCAGGGCGGTTCTTCCAGTCCGAATATGGACACGTATTTCAATGGAACGCAAATGTACAATCACAAAAGAGATATTGTTGTCGGAGGCAGATTCCTGTTTTATGCAACGGATTGGTTACACCTCATTGAAGAAGTACATTACGCTTCACGTAAAGACGGTGACAATCCGGAGGCTGCCATGTGGAAATTCACTTTTGCACCTACGATTGCTCCTCTGGGCAAACGCGATCCATGGTGCCGCCCGCATATCCGGCTTGTATTCTCAGCAGCACGCTACAATGATTATGCACGCGACAATCATTACTCTCCCTATCTTCAAATCAACCAGAACCGTTGGGGAACGTATATCGGGGTGAAGACCGAATGGTGGTTATTTTAAAAATTCATTCTGCACAATTTTGAATGCTGAATTTTGAATTTCAGCCTGATAATAGGTAGAAAACAACAACAACAATTTAAAAACATACAATTATGCCTACTTTTGGAACAACAATTTTATCATTTATACCCGGATGGAGTGCCGATGGAGGCCGTTATGCTATAGAGAAAACGGCTGAATATGGTTTTGATATGCTTGAAATCATATTGCCTGCAACATTGGACTTCGATCCTGAAACCGTAAAAAAGCAACTGAAGGAACAACACCTATCCGGACGTTGCACATTGAATTTACCTGCCGATTGCCATATTCCGTTTTATCCCGAAAGAGCAACGGTCATCATCAAGGCGGCACTCGACAAAGTAGCCGACATGGATGGTGATTTTCTGGGTGGAGTATTGCACTCAGCCATTGCACAGTTCACCGGACAGCCCTGTACGAAAGAAGAACGGTTAATTGTTCAACAGGTATTCACCGAGGTAGCCGCTTATGCCCGACAACGTAATATAACTATTGCACCGGAACCCATTAACCGCTACGAAAGTTATGTTTTTACAGCAGCAAGTGAAGTATTGGAAATGATCGACAGCATTGGCGCCGACAATATAGGGCTGCATTTGGATACGTTTCACATGAATATTGAAGAACGTAATTTTTATGATCCGGTCGTGAATGCCGGGAGCAGGTTAAAACATTTACACATAACGGAAAGTGACCGTGGTATGACGGGCGAAGGGAATGTTCATTGGGATGATCTGTTTCGCGGATTAGCGGAGATTAATTATCAGGGACCATTAGTCTTGGAAAACTTCTCCTCTCAAATTAAAGAACTCGTAGGTCCGACGTCCTTATGGCGTCCATCGAAGTATAATTCCGAAGATCTTGCCAAAGGTAGTCTTGCCTTTATGCGAAAGATGATGGATAAATGGTATCATAACTAAATTCGTTTATCTGTCACAAGAAGAGAACAAACTTAAAGCAAAAAATCTGCCGGAATTTTATTTGTCAAAAAAAATAATTCAGACTGGATTCAGCATTGATTTATTTGCTTTTAGCACGTGTTTTAAATTTCGCAATTTTAGGGAAGCCTTCAATATCTTTTATTGAAGGCTTTTATTCTTCGAAAAAAACGGATGAATATAATTGGCTTTTGAAAACAAGTGATATATTTGCAAAGAAAGTTGAGGAGTTTGAACAGGACACGCTGTAGGTTGTTCTACAGTAGAATGAAGAATCCGCACTCTTTCTTATTGACAACACTGATATAACATAATCATGGAACAAAACTGGATTGAATCTCTTGAGCCGTTAATGAATCAATATGATAAGCGTAAGCATCCGCTTAACTATAAAAGCCGGTATCAATTATTGGTCATGGTAATCCTTTCCGCACAGGACTCCGATAAGCATATCAACGAACTGGTTCCTGCATTCTTCGAAGCTTATCCGTCCATGAACAGCCTTGCAAAAGCGACGCCGGATGATCTCTATCGTTATCTGAGCTCCGTGAGAAATTTTGGCAATAAGACGGGATGGCTTATTAAACTGGCACAGATCATTGGTGACGATGATAAGATACCTACTGCAATGACCGATTTAACTAAGTTACCAGGCATCGGGCGTAAATCGGCAAATGTAATCATTCGTGAATCAGGAAATGAAGCGGAAGGAGTTATTGTCGACTTGCACGTAGTAAGAGTAGCACCACGAATTGGAATTGCCTCCGGTACACAACCGGAAAAAATTGAAAAGCAAATCATGGCTAAAATACCTCAAAAACGTTGGAATGATATTGGAATGGCCATCTCTTTTCTGGGTCGTGAAGTATGCAGGCCGACCAGTCCCAACTGCAGCATTTGTATTCTGAATAAAATATGCAACTACTACAACAAACCGGTAAGGGAAAGTGGCAGTTTATTCGATTAACGCAGATCCTTCATTCGGTAACAGTTGAATATCAATCAACGGTATAAAACAGGCTTCATTTCAAATCGCAACTATATAACAGAAAATCCCGAGCGAAATAAATCGTTCGGGATTTTCTGTTGTTTTGTTTGGCAGAGACACACGGTTGTGTATCTTAGCTAAAATAAGTCTTTTACTTTTCCGTAAATATCAACCCGTTTGCATCGGCATCTACCACAATCGTCTGGTCACTATGTACTTTTCCTGAAATCAATTGTTTTGATAAGTCGTTCAGTACATATTTCTGAATAGCCCGTTTTACCGGACGTGCTCCGAATTGCGGATCAAATCCCAGATCGGCAATCACATGGATGGCCTTTTCTGTCATTTCCAGTTTAATGCCGTTTTGTTCCAGTGTCCGTTGCAATGTTTTTATCTGTAACCGTACTATTTCTTCGATTTGTAATAAGTTCAGCGGTGCAAACATAACCAGTTCGTCAATCCTGTTCAGGAATTCGGGGCGAATCGTCTGTTTGAGCAATTCAAATACCTCGGTCTTTGTTTTCTCAATGACTTCCGCCTGATTCTGATCGGTCATATTTTCAAAATTATCCCGTATCAACGTCGATCCGATATTGGAAGTCATAATGATAATGGTATTTTTGAAATTTACCAACCGTCCCTTATTATCCGTTAAACGTCCATCATCCAGTACCTGCAGCAACACATTAAACACATCAGGATGTGCTTTTTCTATTTCATCAAAAAGCACTACCGAATACGGCTTTCTACGTATCGCTTCGGTTAACTGGCCGCCTTCGTCATAGCCTACATATCCCGGAGGCGAACCGATCAACCGTGTTACCGAGAATTTCTCCTGATACTCGCTCATATCAATTCGCGTCATCATATTCTCATCGTCGAACATGAATTCCGCCAATGCTTTTGCCAGCTCCGTTTTACCTACACCTGTTGTTCCCAGGAAGATAAATGAACCTATAGGTCGCTTCGGATCCTGTAAACCGGCACGGCTTCTCCGCACGGCATCCGATACAGCCTGTATCGCTTCGTCCTGTCCCACTACCCGCAAGTGCAGTTCGTTTTCCAAATGAAGCAATTTATCCTTCTCGCTCTGAAGCATCTTTTTCACAGGGATACCGGTCCAACGACTTACCACATCGGCAATATCTTCGCTGTCGACCTCTTCTTTTATCAGCGCATGCGCACCCTGCATAGTAGCCAGTTTCGCTTTAATCTGAACGATTTGCTCTTCCGCCGTCTTAATCTTACCATAGCGTATTTCAGCTACAAGCCCGTAATCGCCTTCGCGTTCGGCTTTATCTGCCTGATATTTGAGGTCTTCAATATCTATCTTCGTTTGCTGAATGCTGTCGATCAATTGCTTTTCCGACGACCATTTGGCACGCATTTCCTTTCCTTCTTCCTTCAGATTGGCTATTTCTTCATTCAGTTGCGCCAGCTTACGTATATCGTTTTCGCGCTTTATGGCTTCACGTTCAATCTCCAACTGTTTGATATTACGATCGATAATATCAAGTTCTTCGGGAACGGAGTCTACTTCCAGCCTTAGCTTGGCAGCCGCTTCATCCATTAAGTCGATAGCTTTATCCGGCAGAAACCTGTTGGTTATATACCGGCTCGATAACTCTACCGCTGCTATAATGGCATCATCTTTGATCCTGACTTTATGGTGGTTTTCATACCGTTCTTTCAATCCACGAAGGATCGATATGGTACTTGGAATATCAGGTTCGTCCACATTAACTATCTGGAAACGACGTTCCAAAGCTTTATCTTTTTCAAAATACTTCTGATATTCATCCAACGTGGTAGCTCCGATTGCCCTTAATTCACCACGTGCCAACGCCGGTTTCAGTATATTGGCTGCGTCCATGGCTCCTTCGCCTTTACCGGCACCCACCAGCGTATGGATTTCGTCAATAAACAGGATCACTTCCCCATCGGCTTTTATCACCTCATTCACAACGGCCTTCAGCCGTTCTTCAAACTCTCCCTTGTACTTGGCTCCGGCTATTAAAGCTCCCATATCCAGCGAAAATATCTGTTTTGATTTCAGATTTTCGGGGACATCTCCACGTACAATCCGGTGTGCCAATCCTTCGGCAATAGCCGTCTTTCCTACACCCGGTTCTCCGATCAATATCGGGTTATTCTTGGTACGACGGCTCAATATCTGAAGTACCCGCCTTATTTCTTCATCACGTCCGATCACTGGGTCCAACTTTCCGGCACGGGCCTGCTCATTCAGGTTTATAGCATACTTGTTCAGGGCATTATAGCTTTCCTCTGCCGATGCCGAGTCTGCCTTTGCTCCTTTTCGCAATTCATTAATGGCTTTTTGCAACTCGCCTTCCGTTACGCCTGCATCTTTCAGTACGGCAGAGAATCCGTTTTTTTCGGACACCAGCGCCAACAGTATATATTCCAACGAAACAAACTGGTCACCTGCTTTAGTTGAGAGTGCAGTTGCTTTTTGCAGCACGGCATTCGTCTCCCGGCTCAGGTAAGGTTCACCACCCGACACACGGGGGAAACCGCTGATCTGACTGTTTGCTATCGCCTGAACGGAAGCCACATTTACACCCAGTTTACCAAACAGGAATTGGATCAGGTCTTCTCCTTTAGCCAGTAAACCTAAGAACAAATGTGGCGTTTCAACCACTTGCTGGCCGTTTGACTGAACCAGCTCTATCGCATGCTGTATGGCTTCCTGCGACTTAAGGGTAAAATTATTGAAGTTCATAGTTCTGTTTTTAATTCATTTAATATCGGTTTAATATAAAACGAAATCATTCGATTGAATAGAACCCAGCAAATTCCCGACCAATAGCGGCTTTTTGCAAATATGTCATGAAAAAGATTTATTTTATTGAAAAACAAGACATTATTTCAGTTTTTGTCTGCAATTTAAGTAATAATATCCGGTTTTTAACCGGTATCGGCTGAACTTCAAAAATGAAATTCAGCCGATACAGTCTTTTATCTTTTTATATCCTTAGCTGTTGCTGCCTTTGCAGGATTTATGAATAGGCAGGATAACCAATTGCAAAGCAAACCTTACTTCTATCATGATTCGATTCACATACAAAGTCCGGCTTATCCTGCCAAATTACCCGATCTATCAGAACGAAACATGATCAGGCAATTTCAGCATGCTCATGATTTGGTAATTTGACCGATAAATTCACCTGGGCCTTCAGCGCTTCAAAAACCCGTAGTATAGTCGAGAACCGAACATCCTTTGCGTTATTTTCAATTTTAGATATTTGTGCCTTTTGAACACCTATCAGTTTGCCCAATTGCTCTTGTGTCATATTTTGTTCAAGACGTGCATTTCTTATTATTACACCAATTAGATCTGCACGCAATTCGAAATCAAACCGTTCTCTTTCTACCGTACCTGCCTCACCAACATATTTATCGGTTAATTCTTCTAACGAATGCTTTTTCATTTTTTCTTCCTCTATTTTTCAGTATAATACGTTTTCATTACTTTCAATGCTTTATCCAACTCTTGTTTAGACACTTTCCAATCTTTCTTTACAAATCCATGCGTACATACCACTATTTTCGGCTGTTTTGAATTTTTATCTATAAAAGCAAGTAACCTGACTTGTTTTCCCATAAAGCGAGTCCTGAATTCCCAGATTTCGTCTGTCAGTTTTTTAAACAGCTCCGAATCATTTATCATGCGTGCTTTCCACAAGTTATAAAGCACTTTTTCTCTCGTCTTTTCGTCTAATGAATCCAGCAATTCATACGCTTCTTCCAAAAGAATAATGTCAAACCTGTATTCCATGTTATTTTCGTTGCAAATATAATAATTATTTCCTTATAGGGAAACTATTTTGTATGCTTTATCCGTAATTAATTTTCATTTAAATGATCAGTATACAAACGCTGTGAAGAACAAAAGCAATACATTCGCCGCATAACCGGAAAAATAATAGGCTGAACTTCATTTTTAAAATTCAACCAAATCTCACCACCGACTGACCGGCTCCATTTCATTTTTCCACTCTTCTTATATACAAACAATTTATTCACCTGTCTGATTAAAAATTTTCTATTTTTAACTTGTTATCTTGTCGTCATATATATCATTGTTCTCTCACTCTGTTTTCTCAAACAAATCCTCCATATCCGACCTTTATATCTTCAGGGTCTGTTCACTGTATTTTCATCATTTCATGAGAGATATTACGGTGATATTACGGTAATGACATGGTGATGTCATGGTGATAATACGGTATAATATTAGACCGTAATATCACCGTATTAGTAATTTATTAATTTGCCAATAAATTATTGAATAAGATAAATTAATGACAAAGAAAGAGTGTTGATATACCGGAGAGAGGAATAACCAACAGGCAGGCATCGGGACTCTTAGACTTTTCCTGGTACGGGAGATACGGAATGTGCATCGCGGGAATTTTTAGCGAAATTTCAGAAAAAAATAAAAATGACTACGAATATGCGTTTTTTAACTTGTAAAGGATCGTTTTTTTATGGTTTCATTTAATATATTCACAAAAAAAACTATCTTTGTCACACTATAATCTTAGAATCACAACAATAAATTTAAATCTAATCATTCAAAATGAGTAACACGAAAAGAGTCTATACTTTTGGCAATGGACAAGCCGAAGGTAAAGCGGACATGAGAAATTTGCTCGGTGGAAAAGGAGCAAATCTGGCAGAGATGAATTTAATAGGCGTGCCGGTACCTCCGGGTTTCACCATTACAACAGATGTTTGCACGGAGTATTTCAAGTTGGGGAAAGATCAGGTCGTTGATCTGTTAAAACCCGAAGTGGAAGCTGCCATATCCGGGGTGGAAAAACTAATGAATTCGAAATTCGGTGACATTGAAAACCCGTTGTTAGTATCGGTACGATCGGGTGCCCGTGCTTCGATGCCGGGAATGATGGACACGATTTTAAACCTGGGATTGAACGATGCCGTAGTGGAAGGATTGGTTCGCAAGACCGGAAATGCCCGTTTTGCATGGGATTCCTACCGGCGATTCGTACAAATGTACGGTGACGTAGTGTTAGGCATGAAACCTGCCAATAAAAATGATATTGACCCATTTGAAGAAATCATAGAACATATTAAGAAAGCCCGGGGTGTCGAATTAGACACGCAGCTTTCGGTAGACGACTTGAAAGAACTGGTGGTTAAGTTTAAAGCTGCCGTTTTAAAACAGACCGGCAAAAACTTCCCCGATTCAGCATACGAACAACTGTGGGGCGCCATCTGCTCGGTATTCGACTCGTGGATGAACGACCGAGCCATTCTGTACCGGAAAATGGAAGGAATACCCGCCGAATGGGGAACGGCCGTAAGTGTACAGTCAATGGTATTCGGGAATATGGGCGACACTTCGGCTACCGGAGTATGCTTCTCACGCGACGCTGCAACAGGTGAAGATATTTTCATCGGCGAATACCTGATCAACGCACAAGGAGAAGACGTGGTAGCAGGAATCCGCACACCTCAACAAATCACCAAAGAAGGTTCAAGACGCTGGGCTCTTTTAGCCGGCATATCGGAAGCCGACCGTGTAGCAAAATATCCTTCAATGGAAGAAGCCATGCCGGCCATCTACACCGAACTGGATGCTATCCAGACTAAATTGGAAAACCACTATAAAGATATGCAGGACATGGAATTTACCGTACAGGAAGGTAAATTATGGTTCTTGCAGACACGTAACGGGAAACGTACCGGTGCCGCCATGGTAAAAATCGCCATTGACCTGTTTCATCAGGGAATCATTGATGAGAAATCGGCTATTCTGCGTATCGATCCAAACAGACTGGACGAATTGCTTCACCCGATATTTGATAAAACAGCCATTAAGAATGCTAAACTCATTGGAAAAGGACTGGCTGCCTCGCCGGGAGCTGCTTCAGGAAGGGTGGTCTTCAATGCCGACGATGCAGCCGAATGGGCGTCAAGCGGCGAAAGAGTGATCATGGTCCGGATCGAGACATCCCCCGAAGATTTAGCCGGTATGGCTGCAGCACAGGGAATCCTGACAGCCCGCGGAGGTATGACTTCACATGCTGCCGTCGTGGCCCGTGGTATGGGTAAATGCTGCGTTTCAGGTGCCGGGACATTGAAAATAGACTATACAGCCAAGACAATTGAAGTTGATAATCTCGTAGTAAAGGAAGGCGATTATATTTCGCTGAACGGATCGACCGGTGACATATTCCTGGGCCAGGTTGGAACCAAAGAAGCCGAACTGGATGCGGATTTTGCCGAATTGATGGCACTGGCTGACAAGCACACCCGAATGACTGTACGTACAAATGCAGATACCCCTCATGATGCACAGGTTGCGCGTAAATTCGGAGCTACCGGAATCGGACTGTGCCGTACGGAACATATGTTCTTCGAAGGTGAAAAGATCAAGGCGATGCGTGAAATGATTCTGGCCGAAGATGAAGCAGGTCGCCGTATAGCACTGGCTAAAATTCTGCCTTATCAGGAAGCTGACTTTGAAGGTATCTTTGCAGCTATGGCAGGTTGCCCGGTAACAGTGCGGTTACTGGATCCACCGTTGCATGAATTTGTACCTCACGATGAAAAAGGACAACAGGAAATGGCAGAAGCCATGGGCGTATCACTGAAGAAGATAAAACAACGGGTGGATTCGCTTCACGAGCAGAATCCAATGTTGGGACACCGCGGTTGCCGGTTAGGAAATACTTTCCCTGAGATTACGGAGATGCAGACACGTGCTATTCTGGGTGCCGCTTTAGTGCTTAAAGAAAAAGGCGTGAAAGTTATACCGGAGATTATGGTTCCGCTGGTTGGTATTAAATATGAGTTTAACGAACAGGACAAAATCATCCGGGATACAGCAGCCAAATTATTCGAAGAAAGAGGTGACAGCATTGAATTCAAGGTGGGAACTATGATTGAAATACCCCGCGCTGCATTAACAGCCGATCGTATCGCCGAAAAAGCCGAGTTCTTCTCCTTCGGAACGAATGACTTAACCCAAATGACTTTCGGCTATTCACGCGATGATATTGCTTCATTCCTACCTATTTATTTGGAAAAGAAGATTCTGGAAGCCGATCCATTCCAGGTGTTGGATCAGGTTGGAGTCGGTCAGCTAATACAGATGGCAACCGAAAAAGGGCGCTCGGTCCGGCCGAATCTGAAAGTCGGCATTTGCGGAGAACATGGCGGCGAACCTTCATCGGTAGAATTCTGTCACCGTACAGGATTAAACTATGTAAGTTGCTCACCATTCCGTGTACCGATTGCCCGACTAGCCGCAGCACAGGCTGCATTGAAAGACTAGAAGCAAGGGGCAAGAGATAAAAGCAAGAACAAAGAGCCCGGACTTAACAGGCGTAATGTAGGACAAAAGAGGCTGTTTCATCACGAGACAGCCTCTTTTATGATTCAGAAATACACAGAAAGAACGAAACGTTATTTTCCTGCTATTGTTTCTCATTAAAACGAAATAAAAAACAATTGAATCCGCTACCGTAAAAAATTCATTTGTAACACTGATTTTCATCAAAAGCCTGAACATAAGTATCCTTTTGTAGATAACGAAGTACACGTTCCAAAACAGAACAATCGAAATGACAACAAGTGAATTAAAATCAATTTTTCACCATATGATCTGATCTCAACTTCCGATATGTAATAAAAGTACAAAAAAAGGCTTTAACCGGATCTAAGAATCAAGAACAAAAAATCAAGACTCTTAATTTAAAACAAGACAGGCCATCTCACGATGAGATAGCCTGTCCTATTTAAAGTTTGAACAACATATTATGAACCTTTCTTCTTTTGTCCTCTGGTCTTTGGCTTTTTATATTTCAACCGCATTGATTCAGCACGCCTAACCTTCATATTCACCTTCATATTCTTCTCTTTTTTCTCATGAAACGCAGCGCCACCTTCCTCCTTCTTGGGAACGACAACCAGTGTATTTTTCATTTTCACCTGAGGCATTTCATCCTGAGTTAGCTCTTTTGAGACGATCACATCCGGCGGTAAGGCAATAACAGGAATCTTTTTATTCATTAAAGCCTCAATACTCTTACGACTTTCAGAATCCGCCTTTGTAATAAATGTGATAGAGACCCCGTTTTTATCCGCTCTACCGGTACGTCCGATACGATGCATATAATTCTCCGACACATCAGGCACATCAAAATTAACCACATGCGACACATCGGATATATCCAACCCACGGGCCACAATGTCGGTAGCAATAAGAACAGGAATCAGATTATCCTTGAAATTACGCATGGTCTCAAAGCGGTTATTCTGAGATTTGTTGGAATGTATCAGTCCAATCTGATCAACAAATTTAGGGGACAGTTCTTCATAAAGTGCATCTGCAAGCTTCTTAGTTGAAGTAAACACCAATACTTTGGAAAATTCAGGATTATTCTTTATCAGGAATTCGAGCAGGTTTACTTTGGTATAGAAATTAGGTACTTTAAAACCGATTTGCTTGATCTTTTCCAGTGGCGTACCGGTTGGTGCAGCTTCGATCTCAAGAGGTTCCACAAAGAAATCATGCACCAGATCTTTTAATTCTTCCGAAATAGTAGCCGAGAACATCAGGTTTTGACGTTTCGTAGGCAACAAATCGATAACACGAATCAACTGAGGACGGAAACCAAGATTCAACATTTCGTCCACTTCATCGATCACGAAACGTTTAACCGACTTCAATTTCAAGGTGCCGTTTAGCGCAAAGTCCAGCATTCGTCCCGGAGTGGCAACTAAGACATCGATCCCGGCGAGCAATAACGGAGTCTGGCGAATCATATTGACACCACCATATACTCCGGCAACCCGGACATGCATATATTTAGTCAACAGTTCCACTTGCTCCACCACCTGTACAACCAACTCACGGGTAGGCACTACAATCAGTATTTGAGGGTTCTTATCTTTCGTAAACTTCCATAACCTCAGACAGGGAAGCAGGTAGGCAATTGTCTTCCCGGTACCGGTTTGAGCAATACCCACAATATCACGTCCGGACATAATGGCCGGATAGGCTCTTTCCTGAATAGTCGTTGTTTGCGTTATACCTAAGTCGTTCAACGCATTTATTAAAGGAGTACTAAAGTTTAATTCGGTAAAATTCATTTAAGCGAGGTCTGTTTATAAACTACAATTCATAATTAATTGAATGCAAAGATAGTCTAAATGTATCATAAGTAGAAATTTAAACTTTAATCGTTTGATTTAAAATCAATCCATTCTTCTTCCAATGATAAATTATGAATCTCAGATTATCAATTGCTCAGGGAGCCAGCCTGGATATTTTCCATTCACCCGATTCATTCGAATAAATCAGCCGGTCATGCATACGATTTGGACGACCCTGCCAAAACTCCAGCGAAACCGGATTCACAATATACCCACCCCAGTGCGCAGGTTTGGGTACATTATCTCCAAATTTCAACTTATAATACTCAAATTGCTGTTCCAGAAAATCTTTTGACCGAATAATACGGCTTTGCGGTGAAGCCCAGGCTCCAATACGACTATCCAATGGACGGGATAAGAAATAGACTGTCGAGACGGCCTCACTGATCTTTTCAACATTGCCCGTAATACGAACCTGACGCTCTAATGCGGGCCAGAAAAACAACAGGCTTACTTTACTGTTTCCCGCAATTTGCCGGGCTTTATTGCCTTCGTAATTGGTAAAGAAGATGAAACCTTCGGGTGTCAGCTCTTTTAATAATACGACTCGCGAATGTGGTTGCAGGTTTTCATCCACTGTTGAAACCACCATAGCGGTAGGTTCCGGTTGTTTGCATTCAATGGCTTCATTTAGCCAAACATCGAACTGGTCTATAGGATCGGGAAGCAGATTAGTTTCATTCAGAGAAGAAAACATGTACTGTTTACGGATATTGTGAAGCATAATACGTATTTAAAATTTAATTTTTGGGGATTTATCATTCATTGGTTTGGAAAATAGAACAACTTCTGTTTCATTTGGTTTACAAGCGGGTTAAGATTTGTACTAATTTATCGTCAATTCTAATCTTTTTATTACATAAATCAAGTCTAAGTTTCAAATTGATATTGAGATAAAAAACCATGATTTTCGGAGTATATTTCCGTTCATTTTAAAGCTTTTATTGAAAAGAAACAAGTACCTTTGAGCCACAAAAAAAATAAAACTACCCTCGTTATGAAAGACTTACTACAAGCCCGCCATATTGGCGTTTCAGAACAAGATGAAGTATTTATGCTTCAAACCATTGGCGTAAAAAGCCTTGATGAATTAATCGCTCAAACCATTCCGGCCTCTATTCGGCTAAACAGAGAGATTATTTTACCGGATGCCCTTACTGAAAGACAATATGCCGAACATATCGCAGAAATCGCCTCTAAAAACAGACTTTTCACTTCGTATATCGGACAAGGTTGGTATGACACCTGCACACCAGCGGTCATTCAACGGAATGTATTTGAAAATCCATCCTGGTACACATCCTATACACCTTATCAGGCCGAAATATCGCAAGGCCGGTTGGAAGCATTATTGAATTTCCAGACTGCAGTATGCGATTTTACAGGAATGCCCCTTGCCAATGCTTCGTTGTTGGATGAAGCTACGGCTGCAGCAGAAGCGGCAACCATGATGTACAACCTGCGTAGCCGTGATCAGATAAAAAACAATGCTGATACTCTGTTTGTCGACCGGCATTGTTTTCCTTCAATACTGGCCGTACTACAGACACGTACTCAGGCACAAGGTATCCTGATGGAAATCGGGGACTTTGAAAGTATCCATTTTACAAATAAATATTTCGGAGCTATTATTCAATATCCAAATGCAAATGGAAACATTGAAGATTATTCCGGATTTGTAGCCGAAGCACATGCAATCGGTTGCAAGGTAGCCGTTGATGCAGATATTTTAAGCTTGGCTTTACTGACTCCTCCGGGAGAATGGAGAGCAGACATCGTTTTCGGCTCAACACAACGTTGGGGAATACCCATGGGATTTGGCGGACCATCGGCAGCTTATTTTGCTACACGCGATGAATTTAAACGTGATATGCCCGGCAGAATCATTGGTATCAGCAAGGATGTAAACGGTAAGCCTGCTTTGCGTATGGCATTACAGACCCGCGAACAACATATCAAACGGGAGAAGGCCACCTCGAATATATGTACAGCTCAGGCATTACTGGCATCTATGGCCGGATTCTATACGGTTTACCATGGTGCTGATGGCATCAAAGACATTGCTTTACGCATTCATGCCATTGCCACTTATATCAACGAAATTTTACCTGTTTACGGATACACCCAAGAAAATGAGGACTTCTTTGATACACTTAAAATCAATTTACCGGCAGAAGTTTCGGTAGTTGACTTTAAAGCCATTGCACTTGATTATGAAGTAAATTTCCATTATTTCGAGACAGGTGAAATAGGGATCAGCTTTGATGAAACAACAGACATCGATGATGTCAACACATTGATTGACATATTTGCATCTGCCGTTGATAATGCGTCTGTTTCTGCTGAAGAAGAAGATCTGGAAGAATTGAAATCATTTGACGAAAATTTCGAACGTACTTCGACTTACCTGGCTCACGACGTATTCAACCATTACCATAGTGAAACGGAAATGATGCGTTATATCAAGAAACTGGAACGCCGGGATATATCTCTGACACATTCGATGATTTCATTGGGTTCATGCACGATGAAACTGAATGCTGCTTCGGAGATGCTACCTATGAACCGTGCCGAGTTTGGGAGTATACATCCGTTAGCTCCTGCCGATCAAACGGAAGGATACAACGAAATGATTACCGAACTGGAGAAATACCTGACAGCTATAACCGGCTTTGCAGCGTGCAGCTTGCAGCCTAACTCAGGCGCTGCAGGCGAATATGCAGGATTAATGACCTTGCGTTCTTATTTCAAATCGAAAGGCGAGACACAGCGTAATGTTGTATTGATACCTGCTTCGGCACACGGTACCAACCCGGCCTCAGCTCATCAGGCCGGATTTGAAATTGTCGTAGTAAAATGCGATGAAGGTGGAAATACCGACTTAGCCGACTGGAAAGAAAAAGCAGAAGCCAATAAAGACAAGCTCGTGGGTTGTATGATAACATATCCTTCCACTCACGGTATCTTTGAAGCACATATCAAAGAAATGTGCGAGATTATTCACCAAAACGGCGGGCAGGTTTATATGGACGGCGCCAATATGAACGCCCAGGTTGGATTGACAAATCCGGGTACTATAGGCGCAGACGTTTGTCATTTAAACCTGCATAAAACATTTGCCATTCCTCATGGAGGCGGTGGTCCGGGGGTAGGTCCTATCTGTGTAGCGGAACATTTGAAAGCATTTTTACCCAGTAAGACATTTGGAATGAATACGGTTTCGGCAGCTCCTTACGGCAGTGCCAGCGTAACAGTCATTACGTACGGGTATATCCGGATGATGGGAACAGAAGGCCTGACCCGTGCATCGAAAATAGCGATCTTAAATGCCAATTATCTGGCAGCACGGTTGAAAGACAGTTACGGAGTACTTTACACAGGAGAAAGCGGACGTGTAGGTCATGAACTGATACTGGAAGCTCGTAATTTCAAAGCGACTTCAGGCATAACAGAAACCGATATTTCCAAACGTTTAATGGATTACGGTTTCCATGCTCCAACTTTGTCGTTTCCTGTACATGGAACGTTGATGATCGAACCGACAGAAAGCGAATCATTAGCGGAGTTAGACCGATTTGCAGATGCCATGCTACAGATTTATGCCGAAATAAAAGAAGTGGAAAACGGAACTGCCGATGCAACGGATAATGTACTATTAAACGCTCCTCATCCTGAATACTCAATTGTTTCCGACGAATGGAATCATCCCTACAGTCGTGCTAAAGCCGCTTATCCGAGTGCATGGGTGGCAGAGAATAAATTCTGGACAAATGTGGCGCGTATAGACAATGGGTTTGGTGATAGAAACCTGGTATGTAAGTGTATAGACTAAAAAAATAATCGTTTCGTAAAGGGTTCATTTCGAATGAGGCCTTTACAAAGAATACAACAGAACCCCGCCTTATCATGAATAAAGCGGGGTTCTGTTTTCAGATCAACGGTAAGTTGGTAAGCAACGTTACTCGATATTAATAGAAGAAGCTATATTATCCGTCTTCTTTACATTCTTTGGATGACCCTTGCAACCTATTCCACTTGCTCCATACGCTTCGGCATTTAAACTCTCTGTTGCATGAACCTGAGCATGTGTTGCTCCGGCAACATACACATCCGCGACTTTAGCTATCAGATCACCGGCTTCAATCTGACTGGCACCGAGACCATTCAGTTTAAACTTATTGCAACTACCTTTGAGATCCACTTTTGAAGCCCCCTTGGTATTTACATTGATTTGACCTGTAACTTTCATATCCAGATCCGCCTCACTTGCACCTAAAAGATCAAGAGTAAAGTCGGAAATTACGATCTGATTCTCATTCGTAATTTTACAAGCACCTTTTGCCACCAGACTTTTAATTGAATCATAAGAAACCGTGACTTTTAATGGTCTGTTTAAAGATATTCCATCAGAATAAATATACAACACCCCATTTTCGACTTTAGTAACTACTTTTGATAAGAAATTAGTTGGAGATGATACATTTATTTCCTGTACAGAATCTTTTTTCAACGTTAATTCAAAATTCCCCGAAATATCTATAGCATAAAACGGGCCTAACTTTCTATTTTCATTTTCAAACGGTTTATTATCATCATTCCAATTTACATAAAACGACTGCCGGTTATGATTATGAAAGTGAAAAAACGTATTAGCTCCTACGCTATAGAACATAAATAATCCTGCAATCCAAAGAATCAATACTACCCATGAAGCTGTATGCGAAGTCGTACGACGTCCCGAAATTGTATGTGCTGCCCAATAAATCAACAGGAATATAGGACTGCCTATCAGTAATATCAGCGAAATCACCATTAGAACCATTTTCTCTGGTGATATGGCAGCCCAATCGGAGATAAAACCGGGAGCTAAACCATTAATAGCAGAAGGTTCAAAAAGCATTACAAAAAGAGCCAGGATTAATGCACCAATCACTACAAATCCTGCTAATCCAATTATGGCTCCTACAAAGCCGAAAATGATTTTGAAGAACCAAATGAGTATTTCACCAATACGTTTCCCCACAGAAGTAGCCGATTGCTTGAATTTTTCACTCTCCATGTAATTCTTCACATTGCTTACTTCCGTTTTAATATTCTCTACCGTTACATCTTCACCTTGCATTTCAAGGCGTTGTGATGCCGTAAGAGCTGCCGGAGCTACAAACCAAACCACAATATATATTGGAATAATAAACCCGACTCCTAGGAAAACCAATACTACCAATATGATTCGGATCAACGTTACATCCAGGTTAAAGTATGCAGCCAAGCCTCCGGCAATACCTCCTAAGATTGCGTTTTCAGGATCACGGTAAAAACGACGGGATTTTTGTTGCTTTTTATCTGTTTTAGGAGACGTTTCTGCTTCTTCATCCTCGGCATATTGACTCGGTTTACCCATGATTTCAACAATTTCCTCTACATCCGACAAGTTAATTACATTCTTGCTTTTTTGCAGTTTCTCGTTAAAAAGCTCAGCAATACGGGCCTCTATGTCGTTCATTATTTCCTTTCTTTCATCATCCTGTTTAAAATGATCGGCTATTTCTGAAAGATAAGTTTGGAGCATTTCATACGCATCGTCATCAATATGAAAGACGATGTTATTCAAATTTACAGTTAATGTCTTTTTCATAATGTAATTATTAATGTCGGCTTTAAATTTCTCCTTTAATTTTCCTTACAACATTGTTAATCTCGCTCCATGCACATTCCAATTCTTCCAGAAATGCTGCTCCCTGCGTGGTCATTTCGTAGTACTTACGAGGCGGCCCTTGGGTAGATTCTTCCCACTTGTAGTCCAACAACTCTCCGTTTTTCAATCTTGTCAGTAAAGGATATAAGGTCCCTTCCACTACAATTAATTTTGCCTCCTTCAGTTCGGAAATAATATCTGAAGTATAGGCTGGTTTCTTCCTTAGAATAAGTAGAATGCAATATTCCAGGTAACCTTTTCGCATTTGCGATTTTATATTGTTTGCATCCATATTTTTATTAATTAGAAGTTATTCATTTCAAGTAAAAGAAAGCAGTCGAAAATAAGAAGTAAATACTCCCGTCCAAGACTTTTTGCATTCATTTCCACCCTTATTATTTATCAAACAATAAAATGTCGTTCGATCACGTCCTTTCGACACATTATTTCAACAGTTCCAACATTTTCACCCGAAAGAAATACTCGTATTTAGCTTGAGCCTGTTCTGACAATACCTGAGTCAAATTGCTTTTAGCCTGATATAATTCATAAATCGTAGCTCTTCCTCCTTCGAATTTCTGATTGGCAAAACGATATGCTTCGCGACTGGCAATCTCCGATTTATTAGCAGCATCCCAACGGCTTTTTGCTCCCAATGCATTATAATAAGCTTGCTGGATTGCCTTCTTCAATTCAAGCTTTGCATTCAAGACACTGATTTTGTTACTTTCTACCCCTATTTGTGCAGTTCGTACATTACTCCGAACGGCAAACTTATTAAAAATCGGGACTGTTAATGTAAGACTTATTCCTGCATTTATCTTATCAGAAAATTGTTTTCCAAAAGAATCATAAACTACTTTTTGACGAATACCAGTAAGCGGATCGGTATACATACTGTTATCATGATAATAATTTGTTCCGAAACTAGTTGTTAAATCCAATGTCGGATAATAATCCGCTTTAGATATCAACACATCATATTGACTACTTTTCAATCTGAATTCTGCACCTATAATTTCAGGTCTATGAGTCAACGCACTTGTAAAAACCTCTTCTGCAGATAGGAGTTTCAAATCAGTTTCCGATAAATTCTCCGGAGCCACTATATCAAGATCTTCAAAATGATCCAATTCCAAAAATTGGGCTAAATCCAGCAAACTTAGATTCAGGGTATTCTGTGCCTGTAATTTAGTTAGTTCCTCTTTTGATTCCTGAGCCAATAAATCATACATTTCTCCCGCTGCCATTTTACCTGCTGCCACAAGCCCTTTTCGTTGTTCTATTTTGGTTTTTGTCAACTCCAGTTGGTCAGATGCAATTTGTAACAATTCCTTATTCAAAAGTATTTGTAAGAAACCGGCAGCTACACTTGTAGTAATATCACTTTCAATTTTCATCAAATCTGCATCCGAAGCCTTCATATCGGCTTTCTTTGCTTGAATGCTATTCTTCAATTTAAATCCATTATACAAAGTTATGCCACCCGAGATACTAAAATTGGTATTTTGAGAAAATGCTGTTCCGCTCAAATAAGTATTATTATCTCCAACGACTCTTCCAAATCCGAAATTCTGACTAACTCCCGCATTCAGGTTTGGTAATAAATTATTACGAGCCTGACCATAAGCAACCTCCCTTGTCTTTCTTGTCAGTGCTTGTTGCTTTACATTCCTGTTATTGGCCAAAGCGGTATCAACACATTGTTGTAGTGTCCAGGGCTTTTCTGCATTGGCCAGCAAAGTCACCAACAAGGCAACCATAATCATATATATTTTTGTTTTCATGCTAAATCTATTGATTGAATAAATGAGTTAATTTAGTTGGACATGATGATTTCATTTGTATTGATATGTTATCTTCCAATCGGAATATCATCACATCATTCTACTATTTCTTCTCGTCTTTTTTAGGTTGTTCTTCTTTTTTTTCCAGAATCTCAGCCCCACGTATTTTGTCTTTAACCGTCAAACCACTCTTAACTTCAATCTTAACATCATCGGATAAGCCGATTACAATTCGTTTCTTCACAAAAGTTTGCGGATTCTTGGTCTTCAGTACGTACACATAAGCAGTATCTCCACTAAATTCAATACTGCTTTCGGGTATTGTAAGCACATTTTCCGATTTGGAAAATACAATTTCAGCATTGGCGCTATAACCGGCACGGATAAATACATCTTTCGGCACTTTTACAGCAGCTTTCATCTCAAACGTGATTGCTCCGTTTTCTTCTTTACCCTTAGGAGATATATATTCGAGCTTGGCGGTTAGCTTTTCATCCTGCAAAGCACCAATGGTAATATTTATAGGCATTCCGACTTTAATCCGGCCCACTTCCGTTTCGTCCAGTTTTCCGACAAAAAGCATATCGCTCATATTAGCCACCGTGGCTATCGTCGTTCCATCGTTAAAGTTATTCGATTGAATGACCGAATTACCAACTTTGATTGGTACATCCAGAATCGTTCCATTGACGGTCGACCGAACCAGCGTATTACTGATAGCCGCGCTATTGGTGCTTATTCCATCACGTGTCAGGCTCAGGTTATCTTTAGCTGTTCGTAATTCTTCTTTATCGTTATTAAATTGCAACTCTGTTTTTTCAAAATCTTCTTTTGATATTACTTTGTCCAAAAATAATTTGCTGTCGCGTTCATAATTCTTTTCACTTTGATCATATGAAATCTGAGCTCTTGACACCCTTGATTCTGCCGCATTCAAGCTAACCATATCCGGTATCACTTTAATCTTGGCAATAATATCACCAGCCTTAACCACGTCACCGGCCTGTTTATACACAGCGGTAATAATACCGGACATTTGAGGTTTAATCAAGATTTCATTTCGCGGGTCTACTTTGCCTGTAGCTACTGATTTCTTGTCAATACTACCGATGGATACGGATTCAATCTGATAATTCTTCACTTTAGGACGTGATTTCTGCCATAAAAACCAGAATGTCCAAATTACAAGTACTGCTCCAATGATAAGCAATGTAAATTTTAAAATTTTCTTCATAATATATCCCTTTTTGTTATGAGTTACTGGTTACAGATAGTAGACAAGTAAACCTGATTTTGTTATTGATTTTATTTAATATGTTGTATTCTTTTATTGGTAATCAAATCATTACTCTTCCCTGATAGCTTCTATCGGCTTAATATTCATAGCCCTGTTGGCTGGAATAAATCCGGCAAATGTTCCTATAATCAGTAGAATAAACAAAGCAGCAACAGCTACACTAAAACTGATTTGCGGATCTTTGAAGAACTGGTCTCCATGACTTAGAGCCATTCCAACCAACGATAGTAGCCCTACTCCGAACATTAGACCTAAAATACCGGCAATCAATGTGAGAACGATACTTTCGCTTAAAATCTGCTTGATAATATCGCGCGGGGTAGCTCCCAATGCCCTGCGTATTCCGATTTCCTTTGTCCGTTCACGAACAGTTACCAGCATGATATTACTGACTCCTACGGCTCCTGCAAATAAAGTTCCTAACCCGACAATCCATATTAAAGCGGCAATACCAATTCCAAGGTATAGGAACATATTAAACTGATCTTCTATATTAAAACCACCTACAGCCTTTTTATCAATCGGTGAGATATTATGCTTCGTCCTTAAAGTTTCATGGACTTTATCTTCTATCACTTTCACCTTAATGCCAGGTTTGGCAGTTATTGCCATAAAATGAACAATATTTCCCTGATTAAATGCCTGCTGCATGGTACTGAACGGGAGTATCACCGTTTCCTCGGCATTTCCGCCTATATTAACTTTTGACGTATGCCGGCCTACACCTATTACCTGAAAATAAATACCATTTACCTGTATATTTTTACCGATTGGGTTTTCCTTCTTCGGGAACAGCACTTCGAAGACCCGCTCTCCTATCACGCAAACTTTTCGTTTCTCGGCAATATCTATATCATTAATGTACCGCCCATAAACCATTTTACTTTCATCAACCTGGTTATATGAAGGATAAATTCCTTTTACCCCGTAACTGCCTGCTTTATCATTACGGGTAACATTGTTTGCTCCTCCTCCCCCGAAGAGTACCGGAGCAAGATATTGAATTTCGGGCACTTTATGAATTAAAAGTGCAATATCCGCATTTTCCATATTCCAGTTTCTTCCCTTCTTAAAGCCTTTATAAGGTTCGGAAGTCTGTTCAGCCCATACAAAGCATGAGTTGGTAGCAAATCCTTCGATTGTTGAACTCATACCCCGTTGAAGCGCAACGCCCGCTCCTACCATGGCCACCAACATAAACATTCCCCAAAAGACACCGAAAGCCGTCAAAAAACTTCGTAATTTATTGTGCGTTATGGTAAACCATATTTCCTGCCAACGATCTAAATCAAAAATCCCTAACCCCATAAAGGGTGATTTATTCGTTTTAAAAATTGTATTATCTGTATTTTTCATAAAATAGTCTGTTTGAAAGTTTATAATTTCCCTTTAGGGACTTAGGGGTATTACTCTTCCCGCATGGCTTCTATCGGTTTAATCCTAACCGCCCTGCGTGCCGGCATATATCCGGCGATAACACCCGAGACTATTAATATCCCTGTTGAAATCAAAACATACGAAAGTTCAACCGTCGGATTCTTAAACACCGACATACCATCACCTCCGCCTGCTGCCGATTTCTCCATAATATAATTCACTAATTCCGTCAATCCGATTCCCATCACCATCCCGATATAACCGAAAATACCGGTTATCAAAATGGATTCAATAATGATAGAGCGTAAAATATCTGCCGGTGGTGCACCAATTGCTTTCCGGATGCCAATCTCACGGGTACGTTCCTTCACCGTTACCAACATGATATTGCTGACCCCCACAATACCGGCTATCAACGTGAAAATACCGATTACCGCAACAAAAATCGTTATACCATTGAAGATCTGCATTGTTTCAAGGAAGTCCCTTTGCGAGTTCTCCACATTTAATGCCTGCGTATCATGCGGGTCGAAACTCAGGCTTTTGGACATGGTATTTTTCAGGCGGTCATTGAAAGCATCGTTCGATTCTTTGGTATTAAGTCCGTTTACCGACATGGCAATATTATTAAACTTCAGACTCGGATTGAAGACATATTGGGCGGTCGTGAACGGAATATAGGCATTACCACTACCATAACGATCTTTTTTTGAATTAATACCGATAACCCGAAACATCAAATCCCCTACTTTTAAATATTTCCCCAGACCCGTGGTTCCTTTAAACAGAACATCGTCTACCTTTTTATCCAGTATAATGACTTTACTGCTCGATTTATTATCCAAATTATCAATAAACCGTCCACCATTCGTTTCAAATTTCAAATTAAAAATTTTACTATACGATGGATCTGCACCAATTACCGTGTAAGTTCCATAATCATTTTTATTTGTCAGGGTTAATTGTTTTGAGATGACGCCGGTTTGATTACTCGTCTCTACCAGATCTTTATCAATGGCAGCAACTTCTTTTTTCGCAAAATTAAGTGATCGACCGCTTTTAAGACCCTTATAGGGAAGCGATGACGTTCCCGACCAAACCTGTACCGTATTGGTTGCCCGATCACTAAAATTTGAAGTAACCCCGTTTTTCAACCCGTTACCGGCTCCAAGCAAAACGATCAGAATAAAGATACCCCACGACACCGAAAGTCCGGTGAGAAATGTGCGCAACTTATTGTGCATTAAGCTGTCTAAGATCTCTTGAATCGTATTAATTGTAAACATTTTCTTTTTGATTATTTGTTGAATCGTGTTATTCCTGCATCGTAAAATCGTAAAATCAGTCTGTAATCAATTGACGAATCACCTCCTTTACTTTCGTTCAATACTGCCTATCAGTCCGTCTTTAATATGTATGATCGTTTTCGTCTCATCGGCCACCGATCGTTCGTGGGTTACAATAATAGTCGTAAGTCCGTTGGCATTCAACTCACCCATTAGTTTCATCATTTCAACAGTTGTCACGCTATCCAATGCCCCGGTAGGCTCATCGGCCAACAAAATTTGCGGCTTTGAAATAATAGCCCTTGCTATGGCTACCCGCTGTTTCTGGCCGCCGGACATCTCATTGGGCAAATGGTATGCCCAATCTTTCAAGCCCATTTGGTCCAGGTATTCCATGGCAATGATATTACGTTTTTTCCGGCTTATATTTTTGTAATAAAGCGGTAAAGCCACATTTTCCAACGCATTTTTGAAATTAATCAAATTAAACGACTGGAATACGAAACCAATCATTTCATTCCGATAAACCGCAGCCTGCTTCTCGGACAGATTTTTAATCAACTTGTTATTCAGGTAATAATCGCCTGTATCGTAATTATCCAGAATACCCAATATATTGAGCAACGTTGACTTTCCCGATCCGGAAGCCCCCATAATGGAAACATATTCCCCTTGCGAAATGTGTAAATCAATTCCTTTGAGGACATGCAGCGAAGCCTGTCCCATGTCATACGTTTTGTTGATGTTTTCAAGTGTAATCATTCTTCTGTTCCGTTTGAATGTTTCATGTTTGTGTTCCGTATTCAGGCGATAAACTATAGACTTATACGAACAACGGTACAAAAATATACAAGTTTACAGTACCTTGCAATACATAGTACTATATATTTTATAATACCTATCATTCAAATTCATTTATTGTTTTAATTATTAGACGTTTATGATTATAAAAAAATATTTTCAATTAACATTATTTAAGAGTACAACTGTTTGTTTTTAAAATAATGAATAATAAACAACTCCACGACAAAGATAAAAACCGGGAAGTTTATCCGCAAACAGCCTAACCACAACAAGCTGAAACCTGGAAGGAAAAACACAAATGAGATCAAATTGCACAAATAAAGATTACGGATCCGTAAATTTTCATACCATCTAAAACAGCTTCTATTTTGATAGTTAGTCAAAGAGCAGACCAAAATACAAACCATATCAGGATATAAGCCACTTAAGGAGGAAACAATAACGACGCGGATTTCAGAACAAAGATAAATACGGATAAGAAAATTTAAATCGACGTTGATTACTTCCGTTTTTCATATTTTCGGATTCGTAGACAAACAACATTGGTTCATACCCTGGTATACATCTTCGTCGACACAACGAATAATTTAATTATTTTCTTCGCTATTTATTCATAGTACAAAGGGACTTCAGAGAGGGTTCAGAGAGGGTTCGGAGAGATGTAGCTCTATCAACCCCCTCTGAATCCTCTTGGGGATCTCTCCGATTCCACGTTGTAGCTAAAACAGATCAGCCGGGAACGGGAAGGGAGGCAGAATGATATTCACCTGCTGAAGCAAGCAGATTATATCCATGCTGCAAATCCGCAGGCATGAGAAATACAACCTCTCAAAAGATAACATGGAAGGGGAAATTTACAAGAGATATGAATCATTTACCGAGTCATCCGGTCAAGGCAGCTGTATAAGAGGTTTGTAGCTTCAAATTCCATCTAATCAGGCAGAATCAGTAGCCTACCATCTTCAAGAAAGAGAGGGAAACTTTTTAATTTTAGCCGATTAAATAATTCATAAAAAGCAGTTGAGAACTTAGTTGGGGCATTACGCTTGGTTATGAGCGTTTATATAATTGACTTTTAGGCGAACGATTCCCAACGCATAATCACTAAAACAAATCTCAAGAAAAGAATTAGTCACAGCGTCTGCAACCCGGCGAACGACAGACTAACAAACCCGGGCTCCCGTTAATGCAGCCTTTCCTTTAGTCGTTTTTGATTTATCCTTACCGTTCATTTTATCTGATTGAAATAACACGGTTGCCTTCGTATCACTTTCATAATAGAAGGTTTCTAACTTGCGGGAATAAGCAACATGCAGATTCAAGTCATTTAATTCATCAATCAGGATATACAAACTTGCACGACTGATTCCTAATTGTTTGGCTAACTCTTTGGAAGTTCCGGTTTTCTTTTGAAGAATGAGAGTATGAAGTTTTTCCATAGTCCCGACATTTTGAAGAAAATTCATAGGCGAACGAATATTAATAACTAAAAACAAAGGCTTCGCGACTCTCAAATTCAATTATCAGACTTATTAACCGCAAACGATACAGTCTTAATTTATTCCACATAAAAGAATAAATATAAATCATATTGTCACATTAACACGTTATTTTCTTTAAATTCGAAAGATTCGAGTCCGCTAAATTAACATCAAAAAAACTAACTACCAAATTAAAATTAAGAATTTATGAACAATCTTCATTTTTTTAATTCTTTGTCTGTCAAGTATTCAGAAAACAAACATAAATATTCATTTTAGACATTAGATTCCAGAATTAGAATAAGATGTTTCAGCTTACAACTTAAAAAAAAACGAATCCTTTTGCAGTCTTTATCCGAATTAGCCGTAACCATTATTTTACCACTATTTTATCTGTAGCAGGACACAAAAAAAGAATAAGGACAAATGCGCCATACAAAAAAGCAACTGGCATCATGGTATAAATAATGTTAAAAAGAGTACATTGGCATTTTATTTGTAAGCACATGATTAAAAATTCAGGATTTCAACAATCACGTTATAAATTAAAAAACATACGATTATGAAACGGAACAAATTAATTTTGAAAGGATCAGGATGGTTAATCCGACTTTCAAAGATTGCATTAGCATTGGCCATTTTAATGATATTGGATCTTTCCATGGCACCAAATATTGACGCACAGCGTCATATAGGCGGAGGACATGGTTTTGGACGAAGTGGAGGAATTCATATGGGTTCAGGGTTTGCGGGGATAAACGGAGGACGTACATTGGGAGGAAGTTTCGGGCACCGGGGATTTATCGGAAGAGGTTTTTACATGCATGGAGGAGTACCTTATTGGCGGTATTCGGTTATGCCTTTTTGGGGTGACTTCTTCTGGGGAATACCGGCTTATGCCTTAGGATTCTACTGGAACGGTTATAATTACTATGATTGCGACGGGATTTACTACCGGAAAGAAAATGACAAATATCAGGTAGTACCTGCGCCGGTAGCACACCGGGTAAAAGTACTTCCCAAAGATTGCCTCCAATTTACGATGGACGGAGCGCCCTATTATTATTACTTTGGCACATTCTACATTCCAAAAGACGGACAATACGAAGTGGTGCCGGCTCCGGTTGGCGCCGAAGTGAACAGCATACCAAACGGATACGAAAAGGTAATAATCGATGGCCAAACCTATTTCACCTTAAACGGAGTGCAATATAAAGCCGTCATTTGGAATAATGAAGTTTGGTATCGGGTGATAAAAAGCGATGCAGCGAATGTTGCCCCGGCAACTCCGACGACAAACAAACAACCACCCGTTGAAAACAACGGTACCGGGAATAAATAAGATTTTATTTTAGTGACGGCTTCGGAGAGAGTTATTGATTACCATCATCGACAAAGCCTTCATTCATAAAGATTAGCAGAGCAGGGTGATTCAACGGTTGAATTGCCCTGCTCTTTAGATAAGACATACGAAACGCAGGACATTACAGGACAACAAGACCGAGTTATAAAAACAGATTACCCATCCGGTTACCGTTTCACCCTTTATGAATTTAATAATAAAGCCCTTATAAGGAGAATGAAGGCGTACCAACAGGCATGATATAAAAATGCAAATAGCAGTTTGCAGTTTATAATGATCCGGCAACTAATTATTCACCAAAGATCAACAATTTAAAACAGAATTATGGCCTTCGGTTATTTCAGCCAAAGGCCATAAATTCAACTGAATAAAAAAATCAGCATCAGGACCGGTTACAACTTCGCATGACTTCCATCGCAATAGGGTGGATTTTTTGTATGCTTGCACCCGCACAGATGTGCCGTTTTCGATTCAGTTGCCTTAAAAGCAAGCGGAGTGAATTCTGTTCCTTTGTGTGAACCGTCACAAAACGGTTGGTTCTGGCTATGGCCACAGGCACACCAATGATAGTTTTTACCGGCTTCCAGATCGACTGTAAAAGGTCCTTTTTGAGCAATTTTAGGTTCCATTTTTTTTGTTTTAAATGATTAGTAGTTTTATATTGAGTGATTACTGCTGATGCACTAAATTTTTAAAAAGTTTAATATCTTATTGATGTATAATAATATACAAGCGTTCTTTGATTTTACGATTTGAATTGAAAAATGTTAATTTTGTGGATTTTAAAATAATAA